>Ga0123342_1004319_pt1 | contig 21752 bp, 5 predicted proteins | sample Turbeawhitnodule_FD_89960 | JGI IMG/M metagenome (GOLD analysis project Ga0123342, IMG submission 89960) | Root nodule microbial communities of legume samples collected from Mexico - Turtle bean Mexico white nodule | ecosystem: Host-associated > Plants > Roots > Nodule | place: Mexico: Nepantla...
AAAATTATTTTTGAAACTTTTATCTGAAATATTTTGGATTTCAATTTTCAGAACATATTTTTGAATTCTGAATTTTTTTATCCAGAATGTGTTTTTAGTTTTGTGTTCATAATTTTTTTTTCATAATATATTTTTTTATTTCTCAATTATAATTATTATTTTGAATTTTTTAATTTGGCATAAGTGTAGTTTTAGAAATTTAAAAAATTGATATGGTGGAGGTTAAAATTGATATGGTGCAGGAAGAATCTGCCTAAATTGTATGGGGTTAATAGACCAAATGCTAAGGTTTATAGTTTCTTTTAACTACTTTGTTTTTCAACTAATCAATGTTAACAATGATACTACTTTGTTTTTCAACTAATCAATGTTAACAATGATGATATTAGAAAGTGAATTTAAGTATAATTCATCTTCACAAAATAAATAATAGGTCCAAAAAATTCCGTTAAGATAAATTTTGAATGACTCTAATATAATATTTAGAAGAAAATTTAAGTCTAACCAATTTTCACAAAACTAGCTTATAAGGTGAGGATTGTCCTTATTTATATAATGTAAATTGATTAGTTATAGATACTGTTTTAAAGTGGAGTAAAATATGATCTAACATATGAAAGATCATCTATATCCTTAAGAATGTTCTTACTTAAAATCCGTCATTTCTTCCTAAACTAATAAGTAGTGAAGCATGAAATATATGTTGGATAAAATCATTATTGTTTAAAAAAAGTAATAACTAGTTTTAAAATAAAAATATTCAATAATTTTATAGTATATGAAATATTTCATTATTAGATAATTCAGAGTTAATAAGCTTAATACACACATAAGTATTAAATATTAAATCACATCATCATATAACAATTATTATTAACATTATTAATAATAATAATAATAATGTTATTATTAATATTAATATTAATATTACTATTTGGATGTGATTTGAGTTATGCTTTAGTTTTTCTTACTAATAATAAATGAAACATATGCAGATAAACAATTTTAATATCATCTTATTGAAAGTTCATTGTTCCCATCAATTCATAAAATATAGACAAATGTGTGTATGAATCCTTATGGTCCATTATTGTAAATTGATAAGTACTAATCAAACTTAGGAATGAATGCAGGTTTCATCTCCAAGATCTTGGTTAAAGAAGATATTACAATACTAGAAAAATTTCTTGGCTCCTGCTCCATGACATAATCTCCAAGTGTTCTCATAGGCGGTGGTGTTTGCTCTTTAACCATGTTGCCTTCTTCCTGAAAAATATCAATGGGGAGGGAAGAAGTGCTTGATGATTTTTTTTAGTGACTCCTTGTTTTTTCTTCTCTCATTGTCTCTCTGTTTCTTCTAGCTACCTTTTCAATATCTGATTCAAATAATAATTGGTTTTTGGGAACTTGGCCTCTTAATATCATATAAGACAATTCACTCAAGGATCAACATAAGGAGTAACTAGCAATAAAAAAATAAACTTTTAAATTAAAAAAAATCAAAAAAATCTGAAAATAAAATAAAAAAACTAAACAAAATAAACAAAAATAATTAAAATATTCACAATATTTATGAATTTCTACTAAAAAATTAAATTGTTACCCGGCAACAACGTCAAAAACTTGATGACTATTTTATGCCAAGTTTAACATGTCAGAAGTAATAAATTTGTCCGTAAAAACGAATATCGAACTCACAAGAAACAATTGAATTCTCAAGTATAAGATTTACTAAATAGAAAACAATATATACAAGTTTGTTGGATATTTGTTGTGTATGAGATTGCAAGAATATTAATAAAGCAAAGTAAAGTGTTGTCTAAATAAATTGGGATTGAGGTTCATCCTTTTCACTCTTTCGTATTTTGAAAAGCATAATAATATTCTATCTTTGATTGATATTGATGCCCATATAAAATTCATTTACATTGATTACTTGCATATAAAATTATTAAAATAGTTTTCGAAATATCGATTCCTCGTATATTTATAAAAATTTCTTATCATTACAAACAAATGTTGATAGTAATTAACATTTTAAATTTATTCCTATCATTCAAATATGTTAAATATTATCATTTAGTTCATATGCTTAGAAGTACTTTTTAGTCAAATCTAAGGATCAAAATCATGATAAAAACAAGCATTAAGAATAAAAAGACAATATCAATCATCAATCAATAACAAAATATTATATTTAAATATCATCTCAATACATAAGAGTTTGAACAGATTACTACAAATTCCAAATGGTAGAATTGGTCACTCATGTAGGTCATTACCAGCATGGAAAGCAAGAAAATAAAATTCAAGATGTTTTTCCTTAATGAATGTCTCCTCTAGTGCTTTCTATCTCATTCTATTATCTCAATTATGTCCGGCTTCTTTATCCGCCTGTTTTATATTTTATAAAATTGTTAAATTAAAGAATATTTATTAAATGTTAGACGTTGATTTTATTTTTCTAATCTCAACTCTATATTTCCTAAGGAATTAGGTTTGTAGAGATTTCCTAATATCCAGTACTTAGGTCAACGTTTTGGGGGAAATGGGATAATTTGTTTGATCTTGTTAAAAAAAATGTGGTTTAGGATCACATGAATCAAAATTATTTTATGACTCAAACATGGGATAATATGAAGAGGTGAAAAATTGAGAAATATGATTTTGGCTAACCACAAACCAAAATTCATGTGTAATAATTATGTTTAACACAGTTTATTTTTTGTCACTGTGTGGAGCAAACAAAAACATCACACTCCACTAAGCCATTTTCCCCTTATATTTAGTGAAAAGAAATAAACTTCATATGCTCCAAACTGTGCTTCTTGAAAGTATTTTAGCTTTTCAGTGCGTCACACTAACTTTCTCATAATTGCTTCCTCTTTCAACAAACCCTTTTTACCTTTTGGATTTATGCATGACGCACTCATCTCCAAGAACTATGACAAATAAATAATACACCCCTAAAATCAAAATAAGAGTCTAATTTTATGGAAAAAAAATTTTACGCGAAAATAACACACTCACGAATTAATTGCAAAAAATAAACAACATAAGATTTAACGTGGTTTGACCGCCAATCTACAACCCACGTCCACAATAATTATATAGGTTTTTATTGTGTTTGTTTTATTTTATTACAAACACAAAGATCTCTTAAATAGAGATTATAGAGAGACACAATAATTAAGTTTACTCACTAAAACATGATGTCTAATCAGCCTAATTGGTATTGGCTTCATACTCAACATAATTATCGATAATTAGTAGGTAAATAAAACTAGACACATGATCTTTTAGTCATCAATAATATTTTCCACAAAAATTAATTGCTCCATGAAATCAATATTTCACATTATTATCTCAAACATACCATGATTGAAAAAACATGATTTTAATATTAATAATATAATTATAAAATTAAAAAAAAAATGAACTTTGTAATTTGGTGTGGGGTTTAAGGAAAAAATAAAAATAAAGGGTGTAACTCGCATGATTGTATGAACAAGCATTTCAACTAGAGATTCTATATATACACCATGATTGGGTGCACCATGATTGTTGTTGACTGCTTTTTCTTCTAAGGAACATCTCACCCTCTTTGACTCCTTCACTTGCCTTTTCTTGTGACTTTCTCTCTTCTCACTTAGAGGCATGCCTTTTGGTGATTTTTTGTACCTTCACATTAAATTGAGAGACACCTTTTCTATGAAACTGTTTTCTATTACTCACCCTCTCAAAGAGATGCTTGTTTCAAATTCTAAAATGATTAGGATCCTCCTTTGAAAATCATATGCAACATATGTTTATGTAACACTTTTTTAGAAGAATAAATTAGGTCATTTTGAAACAACACATGCTTATAATTATGATTAGTCTATGTATTCAAGTTTTTCAATTTAATAAAATAATCAATGACTCGTTATTGCTTATTTTATAGTCTCGAACCACTTTAATAACATCTATCTTTTGCAAATTTTACAAATTGAATTATATGATTTCATCCATTTGTTGACTTCACATGTAGTATTTAGTCAAAATTATGGTATTTATTTAACATTTAAATAGTAGATGTGAAGTTAATGGATTCTTCAAAGTGTACAATTAATATAGTGATTGTATTAAAATTGAAAAATATAATATGGGGACCAAATTAATTCACCAAATAATAATGATAATAACAAAATTAAAATTGGAATAAAACTATTTTTTTCATTAACAAATAATAAAACAAATTAATTAGAGTATTTAAGGAATATTCTAACTCGTATACAAAATGGAATATAAGAGATATAACGATTTCCTATACGTATTGTTTCAAAAAATTTATGAGACCTTAAGTTCTCAACACACCCATTAACAAAAAAAAAAACAACACCTAACAGAGATAAAATTTCTCTATCTACCAACACTTTGTTGGGATAATCAGAACTAATTATCCCTCTTTAGTGTAGATACAAAATGGGTACTTATGGAAGCAATAAACAAATAATAAAAAATAGAGTAAAAGAGAAAATGACATCGAAAATTTTTAGCGTGGAAAAATCTTGTCAACTTGAGAAGTAAATCCCATGGGACCTAGTCCAGATAAGCCTCCACTATGAAAATATGATTACAATATTTGTTTTTCTCCCTCTAAGGATAACGCTCAATCTCACCAAACAATGATGAAATACAAAGTTTCTCTAACATCTCACTAGGATTTCTAATCTCACAATTACGGTGATTATCTATTCTCTCAATTACTCTCTAATTTCACTCAAGAAGGATGGAATACAAAGTCTCCCTAACATCTCACTAGGATTTCTAATTTCACACTATGATGGATATCAACTCTCTCTTTTACTCTCGATGTTGCTCTTCTCACTTGCTTGCCTTTTCTCTTCCTCACAAGGTCCATTTATATAGAGAATGAGAGGAAGACTCATCACATAAAGGCATAGTGGGTAATTAAAGCTCATCACATTTTCAAAAGAAATTTATAATTCCAAAACTTTTAGAATGACCATCATTAAATATATTCAATGAATCAGTTATCAATATTCATTAATCATAATCTTCCACTAAATTAAGGAGAGATTCCTAACACACTTATTCCAGATAACCCTAAATAATAATTAAAAAAAAAACAAAATGTAAACAATAACTTCAAAAACTCAACAAAACCGACCGACCAAAAGTTGTGGCAATTAGTCATTACCGAAAATCTTCCAAAAGAATTTATTGTTGTTAAAATCCCCATTATTGTGAATATAGTTTTCTCCTTCCTCAATCATCGTGTGAGAAGGTCTCCATTTGGTTCAACAATTTCTTGAAAGCATATGATTGTGTAAGAAGTCCCTGTGCCCCATACCGATAAAAATCCTCCAGAATTCTTTTGCTCTTGAATTTTTTTAGTGACCATGAATGTTTAACAAAAATATTATTAATTAACTCCATTTGCAACACACTATTTCATACTAGAGCCTAGCTAGGTCTAACTTTGAGACATAGCAAGACCCAATAATTGGGATAGACATGAAGTGAGACAAAAAAAAACGATCCCACATTTTAAATTTTCATTTTCAAAATAGAAATATGTTTCCTCTTGGACACAACATTTTCCTCACAGTCAAACTTCAAGATTGAACATATAAAACTATGTGCATACACAAAGATCTTGCTATGTAACATATAACATGTCACATGAATCTAAGCATGCATGAAACCAAGACCACTCTTCAAAACTAACCTAAACAAAGATCTTCAACTATATGCACACATATATAAATATAAATAGAGAGAGACACAAAAAATTGTAGCTGCAATGATGACAAGTAGTCAAAGTGGCTATAATGCTTTCAATTCAAGCTATCAACTCATTCAATGGTGATTAACTTACATTGGCTTGTCCCTTAATCATAACACCAAAATGTGAGTAACTTAATTACCTAATCCACAAAAATACCAGAGAATTCATACATAAATGATTCTTTAAACATATTGTTGAAGCTTCGATTCTATGTGAAAGAGATTTTGTCTAGAGAATTAAATTTATTTTAGCTATGTCTTTGTACTTTTAAAAAGTTTTGAACCCTTAATTGAAATATTTGAAATATATTTCTATTAGAAGTAAAGTTACTATATATTATGTGCATCTTAGCTTTAAATTAGTGTGTTTTCTGTATATATTTATGTTTATTTTTGGCATCTCAGTCGTATCAAATAGAAGAGTCATCTTTTGAAATTTTGGCTTAACTGTAATTTTTATTCCTAATTTATATTTTAAAATTTTTAATTTTAAAATATTATGTAATTTTAGTTTGTAAATTTTTTTATGTCATTTTGATTCCTTAATTCTTAATTATTCATAACTTTATTTAATTTTCAGTTTTTATATATTAATTAGTATATATCAATGCTTGTAAAGTCAATGTAGTTGTTACAATCCAATGAAAAAGTCAAAAATATCTTATATTTCTCTCCGATCTACCTATATCCTGTTACAAATAATAAAAGTAGCCAATAATTGAACTGACAATTTAATAAGATTACAAATAATTAAAAATTGATAGAAAAAAATTATATATAATTGAAAATTAAGAGACTAAAATTACGATTTTTTTTTAAAAATACAGATAAATTAAAATTATCGAACAAAATTGCAAGTGTTATATATTTGTCAATACAAAAAAAAATACCAAGCAGTTAGACACTATAAGAAAATCATGAAATAGAAACTAAACTAGTTGCTATATAAGAAAATCATGAAATAGAAACTAAACTAGTTGCTATAATGACTAAATTGAATACCATTTTAGGGACTAAATAAATTTTTGGTTTCTAAATTAGTTTTTATTATTGTTAAATGGTTTCTAAATTGGTATCTAATTTGCAACCAAGGTTTTTGCTACCAAATTTAGAATCTAAATAATTAGTAGTTAAAACCTTGGTTGTTAATTAGATACCAATTTAGAAACTATTGAACAATAATAAAAATTAATTTAAAAACTTTTTTTTAATTTCTAAAATAATCTCCAATTTAGTTATTATTACAACTAATTATTTTGATATCTAAAAATTGATTTCTCATGACTCAATAAAAAAGTCAACATAGGAAAAAAAAAATGACTTCTTCCATAGTAAATGGTAGAATACTAATTATATGAAGAAATTTTAAGTTATTTTGATTTTTTTTTCATATTTGATGAAACATTAATTTTTTTCTAATTTATTCTGAAATTAATTACTCTCTCCATCTTAGTAAAAACAACATATTTAAAAAAGGAATAAAGGTATTTTAATAAAATATTTTGTGGAAGTTGATATGAGTATATGGTAAATGGTGAACCTAAAAGTGTTGGTCTAGGTCACAAGATTCAAACGGCTAATGATTAAAAACCAACTTTTTCTGATATTCAAAAGTAAAACACAATAATGAGACTTAACAACTTTATTATTTGATGGTTGTGGGGAGCAAAATCAATCCCAATACAGGTCAACAATCATGAAGTTTCACTGATAAAGATGGGACACCAAATCATGCAAACCCCAACAACCCATGCACTGTTCATATAAACAACCAAATAGGTTTTAAGTAGCTATGTTTACTTCAAATTTTATATCTCATCAAAGTCTCTTTCATACTTCAAAACTTATAATTATCTGTTAGTTACAAATTATACCAGCAATTTTTTTGTTAAACTTGATTAGAAGCAGCAGTTAGTAGAAAAGTTGGTTAAGTATGATTATTATGTGGATAAGAACTACAACTGTTACAGGAATCAATAAAGTGATCTCAATTATTGAGCTCAACTGAACCTAATAAGATCTGGAGCTAATGAACCTCCCAAGATTACTAGAAAACGATTGTTTAACTAATGTGACTCTATCTAAAGCATCATCAACTGGTCAAAACCCAAAGAAAAAAGACTTCTATAAGGGAAACTAAGTGGTAAAAAAACAGAAAGTGTACACATTCCCTTTTGTAGGATTAGAAACAATAGAAAATTCACATTAAAAAATTAGAAGAAAAAACTATTATATTAAATAATAACATTACATTGTATACATTAAACTAGGTACACTATCAAACCCTATAAATTTTAAAAAACTGATATGTTTGAGAACCTTTACTAGATTATAACTGATAATATAAATATGTTTTTACTGAAATTTCACAATTATGAACTAATGTTTTTTTACTGTGCAGTTGTCAAAGTAAACTATACTGTGTAATTATCAAAGTAACATTTTTCTTATCATCTTTGCATCATTAATAGACAAGTTTAATGACTGATAAATATAATAGATGATTTAAACAACTATACTATTATACAAGTTTAATACTAGTGAACTAGTCTAATAATGAGTGTAATAAATAATCTTCTTTAACACTTTCAAATATAATAGAGTATTTTCACATATATTTATGTATGCAAAATCAAATGATATATAAATAACTGTGTTTCATGTATATGAAAAAAAAAGACAAAAAAACTCACTTCGATCTTGAGAGATTAAGCTTATAACTAGTACCTTGTTCTGATAAAGAAAACCAAGTAGTTATAATCACCAGCTTTGTTGTCTCTCCATTGGGATTACCCAATAAGAATTCGGTGATTTCAATGTCACACTATCGTTTTCATGTTCAAGTTTCATCAGATTCAAAGATTTTAGTAAGATAGAATAAAAAATGATTTAATTTAGAATAAGGAATTTCTCTAGCAAAAGTGGCACTGCAACATGAACTAACCTTCACTTTCATCCCTTCACGCTTTAACAAAAAGGAAGAGAGAAAAGGAAACTCTGAGTTAACTTTTTCACTCTTCTACCTTATTAATTATACACTGTCCTTTTCTTTCTGTGATAGTAACCAGGAGAAGTTTGTGTGTTAAACATGGAACTTAAGAGTAAGAATATCTGAATTTGTAATGATAATTTGGTTTGTTGAAGTGTTGGAGAGAGGAAAAAATGAGGGGGAAAATTGGTATAAAGATGAATATTGTAAGGCTTTTAAGGTGGAAATGGGCCCTTGAATAAATTATTAGAACAAGCACTCAATCTCATTCAGTGTCCATTCACTTTAAAGGAGCTAGCAATCCCAAACAAAAGGCATATATATAATTTAGAAAGGTATTTTGAATTTTGAAAATTTAGCAAAGTGTGTTCCTACACTGAAACACTAATCATATCCTCTTTGCAGCAAGTCAAAACGTTGTTGTTTCAGGTACATTCCTTTGCAAAATTATTGGAAATCCTATGTGGCTGTGTTTGTTATCTCTCATAGGATCTCAGCAGAGCTTGGTTTTGTTTTCCATTATCAATACCAACAAGAATGTGTCAGCTGAACTGGGGTTTTCTTTTGTACAATCTACATTCTATATGATTGTGCATCACAACATTCTTCAGATGGATACTATTTTTCTTTTTATTGAAAAAAAGTGGTAGAATTAAAAGACACTTTCAATTACATGTTCAAACCATCAGCAAAATTATCCAAAAGATTGTTGTACTTATGCAAACTACAAACACTAGTTTTTTTTATGTTAAAAAATCTCTTTCAAAATGATTTTTCATTAAATATGTAAGATTATAATGATGTTAGAAGAATCAAATTTGCATTCAATTCTAGATTTTTATTCACTTTAAATGAAGATTCATAAAACAAACTCTAAGATTTATAAGTGTGATCATACCAATACAATTTTAAAATTATTCAATTTCTCAGCAATTTTATAATTGTAATCTGGTACATGATTATTAATATAACAGTACTTATTAACTAATTAAAAACAATTTGATAGGAAAGATTAAGATGGTATTTTCAATTCAAAAGTATAATATACACTACAAGAAAATCATGAAATAGAAACCAATTTTAGAAACAAATTAATTAGTTGCTATAGTGACTAAATTAGAGACTATTTTAGAGACTAAAAAAGTTTTTTGTTTCTAAATTAGTTTCTATGATTGTTAAATGGTTTCTAAATTGGTATCTAATTAGCAACCAAAGTTTTTGCTACCAAATTTAAAAACTAAATAATTGGTAGTTAAAACCTTGGTAGCTAATTAAATACTCATTTAGAAATCATCTAACAATAATAAAAACTAATTTAGAAACTATTTTTTTTTTAGTTTCTAAAATGGTCTCTAATTTAGTTACTATAACAACTAATTATTTTTGTTCTCTAAAATTGGTTTCTATTTCATGTTTTCATTGTACTGATACTAAATTTTGTAACATTTTTTCTATCTTTCTCATTTTATTAAATATGAACCTTTCTACTCACTCAAAATTTTAACAATATTATCATCATCATCGTTTTTATAATTAAAGTTAGTCTTTATAAAAAATGAAAAGTAAAATCCCCACTTTTATAGGTAGAACTTAAAATCGTTTTTAAAATTTATGAGAAACTTCAAACATATATTACCTATAGGTAATTTAGGTAATTTATTGATGACATGTCTCATTATTTTTAACAAAGTATTCGAACAAGTCTAAACCAATAAATTTAATTTAGAATATTTCAATTGATTGATGCATGACACAATCCTTGAAATAATAAAAAAACTATAAATGAGTCAATAATTAGTTGAAGTCAACATTCTATCTTTAACCACTTCATACATTCACCTTGATAAACGTTACCATATAAAAATATTAATAATATGTATGGGACAATGTCTTATTTATGCACCATTTTTTTAAATTATGTTTTGTGGCATAATTTTTCTTAAATCAACAATGGGCAACACTTGAACATTGATTCCAACTAGAACAACATAAATATATTATATTGTAGGCCAAAAAATGGTTGAAAGTAGTCAATAATATTAATCTATTAAAGTAGACCACATTACCCCACAAGTTGAATCACCTTCTCCTATGAGAATTCACCCAAAGCATAACTATGATGTAAGACCCTCTTTCTTGCAATACTAGCTATGAAAAGTATTTCCTAACTTAGACCTTAAAATTCATTATAAATACCAAAACTATACCACTCAACTCTAGTACAAACAAAGCTTAAATACAAACTAAGTTTAGTTGAAACTCAAAATTTTCTAAAACAAAATAGTGATATAATATTTTTATGTAACATGTTATAGTATATATTTTAAAGTTGACTTTTTTATTTGTTGTTGTATGCCAACTTTTGACATAATATCCGTGATTGAATAGAGAATCAAAATTAATAAATGCTAGGTTAAAAGTCATAAACTTGAATAGTCATGGAGAATGGTAGAATCAACTCCACTTTTGAGGGAGGGAAGAATTCGTATAAAATATTAAAATTCGTGTTTTGGTAGTGAAATATGGTAATATTTTTCTATGTATAAAAAAAGCATCGTATGATATCAAATTTGTTATTGAATCAAATAAAGAAGAGAGACATGAAATTATGCATTATTTGGTAGTATTAGTTTTCCAAAACTTTTAGATTTTCTTATCAAACTAATATAATTTGATAGGTTAATTATTGAAATAGGTAAAATTTTAAAAAATTATCAAAAATAGGTAGACTTCCTAAAAATAAGTAGTATCTAAATAAAAATGATTTTATTATTTTTTAACGAAAATCGTGTTAAGTTACCATAATTTCAATGTCATTAGTTGAAATCTGATTTTATTGAAACCGTGTTACTTTTAACTTCACTTTTCAACTTCACACAATTTATCCATTTTAATATATTTTTAAAGTTTTTGATAATTAATCTATTAAATTGTATTAGTTTAGTAAAAATTTATTATTTGAAAGTTTGGGTAATGACAAACATAGCTAAGAAGTTTATGGGGAGGATTATTTTTATTGATTTCACATGTTTTAAGATAATAAAAATAAGTTATTTTAATTTTACCTCTAAAAACTTCACATGTCTAAAAATTTATAGTTTATGATTATCTTTAATAGTTTTTTTTCCTTTTCAGTTTAAGTAATATTTAAAATAATATTAAATTAGTATAATACCATAAATTAATAATGCTCAAATTTTTAAGAATTGAAGTTTCCTAATATTCAAATTACATACATACAATTCAAATACAATATACTATAATACAAAGTCTAAGTTTCCACAAATACATATAAATATTTATTATTAATAATAAATTTATAGTTAGAACAAAAAATTAAAGATATTTTATAAATTTTCTCAAAATTTTGATTCTATAAAATTGTCAAAAAACTAATTTAAAATGAAGTTAACTCTTCCGATTTTGTTTATAGTTTCTAATCAAAATTTTAGCCAATCTTTTAATTGTTAACTTTTTTGTTGTTGTTTATGCTGCAAACTAACAATATAACTGATGAACATGTGAACGTACGTAATGTAATAAGACGGTGACAAAGTCATGTATTTTTTTTTTTTATAAATTGTACTTTTCTTCTGTTCATGAACACAAGTTATGGGAATCAAGTACATTGTTTTGTTAAACTTCCTAATGACTTGTTACCAATTATATTAGTTAATACTGGTTTGTTCAACAACAATAAATATTAGAAAGAAAATTTCAGATTAGATTAGTCAAAATTTGAATAAAAAAGTAAAAGTATTATTTTTTCAGACATGGAATAGTCTTGTAATATTATTATTTGCTAACCAAATAGCAGAGTGCTTGATTTTTTCATAGCAGAGTTCTAAACAGAGGAAGAGTGTGTAATGCTGCTAAGAAAAACCTCATTGCTATGAAGTTGGGAAGTGTGTATTTGGATTGGTTCAAGTCATTATTTAGAATCAATCACGGTCCAAGTGGTATCAGCTATTTTAATTATATTAACCAATTTCAAACCCTTTTTTTATGTCAGTGCATAAAATTCTAGAAATCTTTGAAATAGGTTTTGTTAAAAGGTGTGCCCTTTGACAAACCTTCCCTTGCAGTTCAGAAAATGACTCATTCTGCAGCTACAAATGCCACATAACAAATAATTTTTTTCAAAGATTACAACATAATTGGCTTTACATAAAGCACTGCTTAAAAGGGTCAATAGGAAGATATATTGAATCTTCACAACAGCTAGCTAAGAGTTTAGACAAATTGGTTAAATTAGAATAAATAAGAATAATGTTAACCACCAGATTCCTCAGATGTTCTGCACCATAATATCTTGGTTGTAACATTGGCATGTTCTTCGATGAAAACTTATATAACTTTATACAATGTTTTGATATCGTTATCTAATCATAATCAAAGTTTTACCTCGATAATATAAACTTTGATTAGACAGGTTCACGAGGTAAAACTCTAGTTTTGATTAAAGAACAATATTGAGAACACTTAAAAAATTGTATCTAAATTTGGCTTCATTTAAAATTGCAATTGTGGATACTCTTTGAGTTCATCACTACTACAGCTGCAATTTCAGTCAAATATACCCACAATTTTGTTAATCACATGGAAACTACAATTGTGACTCTAGCTTCAATTCAAAATCATGGACATTCCCTTAAAGGGTCTGGGGTGAAAAGACAGAGCAGAGCTCAACAGAGCCATAATCAAGAAGCTCCTCAATCATCTGCTCTATGTGATCTTCCTCAAGAGGCTTGAACTGCAGGGGAACACTTTCAAGAGCTCTGGCCATTTTAACACCCCTGTTGGCCTCTGAGTCTTGACCCTCCTCTGCTCTCTTGTGTGGCAACACTTGGTGAGTTTGGTCACTCTTCACACTGAAGCTGCTTGGTGGGGATGTGGAAGTGGCATTGGACACTGAAGGTGTTCTCTGAGACTCAGATGATGCCAAAGCCTGTCTTGTCATTTGCAAAGAAGCCATGTAGCACCTGTGCAGTTTGGCAGTCAAAGTTGCTGAGAGAAGCTTTGAACTAGAAGATGATGTGTGAGAGACATTGGGGTTGAAAGGGAAGTTTGTCCTTGCCCTGGCACCACACATTAGCCTAGCTGCTTCATCATAGGCTCTAGCTGCATCTTCAGCTGTTTCAAATGTACCAAGCCATATCCTGGTCTTCCTGCACAAACCAAATCAATCATTTTTATAAGTTTCATTCATTTAAACAACACCAAAACAAAACCCTTTTTCCATCTCATACCTCTTACTCATTCACTCAGTTAAAAATCAAATTTTCAACATTACACATTTGGTTTCATTCATCTAAACAGCAACAACAAGACAACCTGGTTAACATCACCACTTTCATGAATCACAAGACCTTACAATACTATTCTTTCCAACAATAAAACTGTTGACACTAATCATACCCTTTTAGTGGCATGCCAAAAGGTTTGTAAGACTATGAAAATGTGACTGGTGTATAATTGGTTGAGCACAGCATTTTGCATACATGTACTAACACTTCTTTCTGGCAACTTGCATGGGAAAATGGTGGAAACTTACAATATGGGGTGGCGAATTTCGGAGACCCAAGAGCCCCAATGCCTTTGTCGGACACCTCGGTAACGCTGTTGTGGTCTGGCCATGTTGGGGAAAGAAAAATGGATTCTTGTTCTTTTTCAGAAAGTGTTATGTGGAAAATGTTAACTGAAGGAGAAATGGGAGAGAAGGGGTGTTTTTGTAGTGAGGGGAAGTGTTTTCTCTACTCAACAATCTGGCCCCAGTTAAGAACATGGCCCCCACAGGGATTTCTTATTCTTTCCCCATCACCTGTAACTTGGCTATCTTTTGCAATTTGCAAGCCATGATTACGGCATAACTATTTCATTTCAATACACAATTCTTCTTCTGTCTCACTATATCTTACTTACTCTTGTTTTTTAGTCATCAACACAACACATATCTATTATGCACATACCATCTACCTTTCTTTTTGTTAATCACTGCTTAAGGATAAAAAATACAATCATAAATTGTCCTCATGTGAGTGTAGGGAAAAAATTGTGGAGGACAATGACGGTTCTATAGTTTAGTTTCTCGTGAGGTAAAATACACGAATATTATTATAAAGTGAACTCTAAATCTAATTTAACTGCATAAAACCGGTTCATGGAATGAGATTTGCACCAGTTTATATGGAATCTCCAACACATCCCTTTATGTCGAGAGTGACAACTCGTGCGTGAGACAACATATTATGGGTGATCCGATAATGGTCCAATAGCGGGTGACACGATATGTCCAACAAACACTCGTTAGGATAGATTTTAAATAACTCTAGTAGACTTTAAACTCAACTCAACTCATAAAATCGGTTCATGAAATCAGGTTTGTATTTATTTATATATAATAAAATATTTTAATTGATGTATATTGTCTTAAAAATAAAAGAAGAAACACTTTAATTGGAGCTTATGCATTATACCTTGGACTGGTCCATTTGGAGACCAAGATAACGATCATACGTTGCAAATTGTTGGAGTGATCCGTAGTAACACATGTGCTATAGATATGAATAATGTCTTTTACCATTGCATTTCATGGATTCACATGTGATCACTTATCAAAATGTTTATTTTATGATTGGTCAATCCCACCCAAGTTGGAACACTCTTGGGTTAAAATCAAAGATTCTTTGACCATCATAATTACCCTAACATGTCAAATTGTTTAATCAAGTTTTTGTCCCTATTGTCCCTTCAAAACCCCATCACAACAACACAACCCTTTCCTCTATTCTTTATTAGGGTGGGGATGGGGGCATATGATGATGTGAGCTAGTTATGGAGATAAGAGTATGGGTATGTTATGGAAGAAGTTGGAAAATAATTATTTACAAACAATTTTTGTATTGATAGATTTGTTGAGCAACATAGAAATTAATCAGTGAGCATAATATGGTTTAAAAGGAAATAAATAAATGCTTATAGGATGTGAGTTCACAAGTAGGTTAGGAATTTGGTTGGTATTTTGTGGTCCATTTGCTACTTGTAGCCACTGTTCACCCACGTGCCCAGATAATTCATTCAAATAATTTTCAACACATTTAAAATAAAATTTTAAAATTATTTAAATAAAAAAAGTCCAAGGTTAATTAAAAAACAATAAAAATTTCAACCATCTATTTATTTATTTCCTATATCCATAAACCTCAAAAAAATAATTGTGGACTACCATTCTAGGTAGCACAAATACGGATACAGACATTGACATGATACAGATACGAACACGAAGATACGTATAATTTCTAAATTGTAGGACACAGAGACACTGATCTATATATTATATAATTTTAAATTATATAAATTGAAAATAAATATTTATGTGCAAAAAAAAATTTTCTTTATTTTTATAATCATAATAAAAATTTATACAATAAATTTGAGTTTTTAGAAAATTATTGTATTTATACCTTTTAAAATTGTGTTAGAACCGTGTTAGAATTTTCAAAAATTCAACAAATATTTTTTGAATTGAACACTTCACTAATAAGTATCCTACGAGTCTCAACACCGATACATATGTCCGACATGGATACGCCCATTTAAGAGAAGTGTCTGAGCCTCATAACTTCTATTACTCTTTTTCTTATACCAACACAATTTCTCCAATTACATTTAATTTATTTAGGTGATTAATTGAATAGAAAGGTTAATTTTTTTTTGTCACTGTCACCCATCAGGGTCATGTGCTGAACTTAACAACCACCTTAGAATTCTTGTTTTTTGAATAAAACAACATGGGGGTCCATTATGCATGCTCATCACTGCAGGGAAAGAAGCTAAAGACAATAAAATGCTGCTTAATCATCTACCATTTATTTATTTATTACTATAACATTATGCTAACCCTAGTATTTACTTCCCCATGGAAAATAACAATTTAACATTATTCACTAATAATAATAGTGAAATAACTTTTTCGTATCTTCGAATTACTGAAATTGGTATGCACTTTTAAAGAATTTTACTTTTTGATATCAAATAATTTAGAAATATTTCAACGGTATCATTACTCACACATATATTATAATTTAATTATATCTCTATTTTTTTTCATACTGACTTAATATCTCAAATATGAAAACAAATATATTATGATTTGTATGGTTGATTGGATGAAAATGAGTGAATAATAATAATAATAATAATATATATTTATTGATTTAAAATATTTAATATAAAAAAGATTAAATAATAATTAATTTTAGTAATTATTTTTTTATTATTATTATGTTGATTAAGTTAAATATTGTTTTATAAACAAAAAATTATTGGTATATAAAGTATTTTTTATTATTAATAAAAAAATTATAAACTAATTTCTAAATTAATAATTAAAGTTAATTATTAAAATTATGATGATTATTAATTTAAAAATTAATTTAATTTTTTTTATTAATAATAGAAACTATTTTAAATACTAATAATTTTTAAATTAGTTGTTATTTAATAATTTTATATAATAATTAGAAATGAAAAAAGAAAATTAGAAGAAGTAATTTTAAAAAGAACTTGGTTTGTGTTGGTTTACCAGGTACACCAACTAGTATACTATTTTTTAGTGTTTGAGTGAAGTTTTTGTTTTTGTTTCTTTTGGAGGTTTGAGAATTAGCAGGGAATAGTAAGAAGGAAAAGTTAAAAAAAGAGAAGAAAAGGAGGAGACAAGAGAACAAGAAGCATGTCATGGATTCAAACACTTATTTCAATCTATCTTTCTCTCTCTCTTTCCTTTTTTAATATTTCCTTTTGTCTTCCACCTAAGATCAAATTAACTTATATGCATTAAATTAATGTACAAAATTTATGAGATTAACAAAAAATACCACTTAATTAGCTCTAACCCTTATATATGTGTATATAAATACGCGTGAAGTGGGTCCAGAATCTATATAGCATGGGCATGGATTGTTCAAAACAAAAATTCTATTTCACTCTCTCCATGGCTGTTTATGCAATAAAACCAATTAAGAAACTTGTTTCAATGCTTTTGTCCCCTTTCATGTCTTCTTAATTCAAAATTAACCATTCACCAAACTAATCAAAATTAAATGAATTTAAGTGTTAATCCCTCCTACAATGACGACAATTTTAGTTTTACAAACAAATTTTAATCTAACTATGTTTTCACTTTTCAATGAGGCCTTATTTCTTATTTTAATTTTTTCTTAAATTAATTAACTTTTTCCCATAATCAAAGTAGTATATTTATTAAAAAAGCATGACTGTAAATATTTATTGTTATTCTTAATATATCACTACAAGAAAATTATGAAATAGAAACCAATTTTTAGATAAAAAAATAATTAGTTGTTACAGTGACTAAATTAAAGACCATTTTAAAGATTTTTTGTTTGTTTCTAAATTAGTTTTTATTATTGTTAAATGATTTCTAAATTGGTAGCTAATTAGATACTAATTTAGAAATCATTTAACAATAATAAAATCTAATTTAGTTATTATATCAACTAATTATTTTTTGTCTCTAAATTGGTTTATATTTCATGTTTTTCTTGTAGTATATATATATATATAATGAATTTTTAAATTATAATAATTATGAAATTCTTAAGGACTCAACTAATTCAAAATTTATAATCAAACCAATTATTTTTTCATAGGTTTTTAGTGTAATTAAATCTATCTAAAAACCAACAAATTATGATTTATGATTTATGATTAAATCGACAACGTGAAATTTTCCATTATTATGGTTTTATAAAATGATTACGTATTTTTTTAATTATTTAATTGATGTGAGTAAATTACAACAAAATATGTTATTTATATCCTTTAATTACATGTTTATATATGCTTTTTTTTTGGGTAAAAAATGTAATTATTTTCTTAAATTAGATTTTTTTTTATAAAAAAACTTGACTGGTTTAAATTGAATGAACCTATTTTTTTTAATCGATTCCAATCTTATATGTGTAAAAAGCTATTATTATTTGATTTTGTATCATGTTGAAGATCTCCATATGGTGGAGTCTCTATTATGTTCACATGCCTCACGAAAACTTGTCCACACGTAACATCCATTGAATTCAAACTAGGAACAAAGGTCAGAGAAATATAACATGGGACTTTCTATCAAGTTAGTGACAAATTAAGGTCTTTTTCTTCTTCTTTTGTTTGGGTCCTAACCCTATTAATACACACACATGACACATGCATGCATCGACAAAATATACATATTCTCCTGCTTTCTTTTCTCTAATTTCTTTTCATTTTCTTTCCTTATTATTCAATGGATGTGATCACTATTATGATACTATCATTTCCTATTATATTTTTCACATTTAGACCTTTCAAAGTGAATCTAATTACTTAATCCAATTTTTTTTCACCATAAGTTGTCTCACTTTTGACAAGCAAAAAAGACTTTATCCACCATCTCTTCATCCATTAAATTGCTTGTTTCACCTAAAAAAAAACTAAAATTAAAACATTATTTTATTTTGTTGACAAAATATTAAAGTAAATTGCATTTAATTTAAAGTTTCAAAATAATGCTATCATATTTGTAATATAGTACATTCAATATTTTTTTTTATGTATTAGTAAGATATTTATTTTTATGTGAATTCCAACCCCACTAGTTAGCTTGACTTACCATAAATAAGCAATCCACTTTACTTATAATTGTGGTGAGTTTATTTTTATTAACCTAACACGGCTCAAATGTGTGGTTAGCAAGTTTGATTTGCAAGCTCTCAATATTAATATTGGGTTTATAATGTTTTGTTTGGATATAAGTTAAAAAAGAGAAGAGTTTGTCTAATTCCTTCTCACTATATACAAAGAAAACTCATGTATTATTTTTGATAATTTGAATTAAATAAAAATACATCCGAGTTTTTATCTTGAATGTGTTATATTTTGATTAATGAGTTATTTATTTGTAGTTTATCTTAAAGTGATGTTTCTTTCCAAGAAACCAATGTTGGTGAGAAAATATATGATACCTTACAATAGTTTGTGGGCATTTTTATTATGCAAGAAGTCAATTCATTTGTTAGTTTCATTAGGTTACTTCTATATTAGTTGTATTTAACAAAATTAGAAATTATTTTATAAATTAAAAAAATTATTGGTTTCTAAAGTAATTTTTATTATTAATAAAAAAATTACAAAATAGTTTCTACATTGGTATCTAACTATTAACTACCAAGATTTTAGCTATTTATTATTTTATATTTTAAATTAATCTTTTAGAGACTAATCTAAAATCTAAAATATTAGTAACTAAGACACTAGTAGCTAATTTAGATATCAATTTAGAAATCATTTTATAAATTTTTCTTAATGATAGAAATTATCAATAATTTTTTAATATTTAAAATGATATCTAATTTAGTTAATATAATGACTAATTTTTTATTTATTTCTAAATTTAGTTGTTATTTAATGATTTTCTTGATAACTTTTATTGTTAATAAAAAAGAATATTATAAAGTTTATTAACATGTATGTTTAGAGACTATCAAACTCTTTACTTTAGCCTCCACTCTCTTACAAATTAAACCCTAAAAACTCCTTCATGTTAGAAATGTTCAATCACACTTTAATCATCACTTCTCACAACTATTTGAAATAAAGTTGTTTGACTTCGGAGAGGAAAATTAATCCATATTTTTACAAAGAGAATACATTTGATGAAATAATTTTTTAGATAGATTCCAAAAAATTAGGTTTCAATTTAACCAAACTAACCCATTATTATAACAAATAAATTCACATTGAACTATAAGTTAAGCATGAATCACATGTTTTACAAAATTAAATTATAATTGTTGTTTCTCTGAAAGAAATACACTTTTCATATTTAAATATATAGTTACATTTAGAAATAGAATAATTAATAAATTTGAGGGCCATTAAACAAAATACATGAAAGCATGGTGAGATAAATACTACACATGTTTCCAGAAAAGTCATTTTCTATGAGCAGGAGCATGTGAAAGGACTGCTCCCAACCTTGTCTGGCCAGTCAATTTTTGAATTTTAGGCTATCTAATTAATACTATTGACAACCCAAAGAAGGTTCTTGCAACCCTAACCTCAAAAAAAGATAAATACAATGCAACTATAACATGTGCTTGTTTCTGTTCTCATTAATTTGTAATAGATTCTACCTTTAAATAAAGTTCTTGCTTTAATATATTGAACAAAAAAAAGGCAATTAAAGGGAAAGATTTCACTAAAAGAAAATCTATATATTAGTTTCTTCAAACTTCTCTAAGTTAGTTTGTTATCAATGGGTAAAGAAAAAAGGAAATGATGATATATGGAGATGATGTAGTGATAATTTATAACTTATGGAATCACATTAACAATATCATTTCTAGAGATAATATGACAGATGCAGAGGAAATATTTTACAGTGGCATAAATGAAGACTTGGATGTGGATTAAACATAAATACTTAAATATATCTTTCACTACAAGAAATTTGTTATTTACATACGGATCCGTATGTAGAGTGAGCATTACATACGAATTTGGATCTGTATGTAAAGTGAGCATTGCATACGAATTTTTGCATATGAATCCATATCTGTATGTAAGGTGAGCATTACATTCGGATTTTTACATACGAATCCAAATCCGTATAAAAAAGTAAGCATTATATATGGATTTTTACATACGAATCCAGATCCACATGTAAAGTAAGTGGTACATACCGATTTTTACATACGAATCCAAATGCATATTTAAAGTGAGCATTACATACGAATTGAAGAAACTACATATTTAAAGTGAGCATTACATACGAATCCAAATGCATTTTATGTGTGGCAGTAGCGCTGAAAATTGAAGAAACTACAATCATCTCTTCGTCTCTCATCTTCTTCACATTATTCCTCCTTTTCATCCTCAACCAGCGTCAAATTTCTCTTCTCCGTAAGTTTTATTC
>Ga0123342_1004320_pt1 | contig 21751 bp, 18 predicted proteins | sample Turbeawhitnodule_FD_89960 | JGI IMG/M metagenome (GOLD analysis project Ga0123342, IMG submission 89960) | Root nodule microbial communities of legume samples collected from Mexico - Turtle bean Mexico white nodule | ecosystem: Host-associated > Plants > Roots > Nodule | place: Mexico: Nepantla...
ATTAATAATATAATAAAATTAATTATATTAATAATATTAATAATTTTAATAATTTTAATAATATAAATTATAGTAATAATTTTAATAATATAAATTATATTAATAATATAAATGATATTAATAATATTAATTTATGAATAATATTAATAATATTAATAATGTTTATGTTATAAATAATATTAATAATATTAATAATATTTATATTATAAATAATATAAATGATATTAATAATATTTATTTTATGAATGATATTAATAATATTATTAATAATAATAAGTATAATAAAAAGAATTGTTATACTGGTTAAAAATTTAAATAAATGTAGATATTTTCTTATAAACTTCTTTATAATAATAAGTTATCAATAGTTTTTCATGCTTTATTAATGAAACAATGTGAAATTATTGTTAAATATTTGAATTATTAATGATGAAATTGATATGGACATGATGGTTTTAAAACTATTAGGAGACTTCAACGTCCTAAAATAAAATTTAAAATGTCTGTTAATAAAAAAATGAGAATTTTTGTTTTTTTAAATCTTCATCTATATATGTATTGTTTTGTTTTTGTTTAAATTTTCTTTGAAGTTCTAGAAGGTGTTAAAATATATTTTAATTATCTAAATAAGAATATTTTTTTATGTATGAATTTTGTTGTAATTCCAATTTTTTTAATAATATATTTTTATGTAATATAATAACGGATAACATGAAGTTTTATAAAAAATTCAGAACGACATGAAGTTTTGTAAAAAAAAAAACACTAAGTGTACTTCGGCTTCTAGTCTAACTAATTTTACTTTTAAAAATATTGTTTTTGAAAAAGAAATCTATTAATAATGTTTTTCTTATGAGTGATAATAACATTTCTATCTTTCTTTACATTTAAATTATAATTTTATTATAATATTTGATGATAAATAAGAATTGTGAAGTGGTTGATGTGGATAAAAAAAGGTCGTTCCGATGAAAGCTATTTTGTTTTCTTAATTGTTACCTATATATATAACCTATTCTTAGGATGGGGTCTGAAGCAGAAGGGCAGCAACAGAGATCTGAGAGAGGTAGCAGTGAGTCAGAGGATGATATTTATTTCTTACCTATATTCTGTTCTCTACGTTAAATTGGAACAGTTCATAATGCTACAAAATGGTTATAATTATATATAAATTATTATTAAGAGAAATTCTCATAAGCATATTCAACCCCTTAGAATAATGAAATCTAAATATTTCTATTTCAAAGAATTCAAATCATTTTAGGGCAACCAATATATTTTTTAGCAATGTTCATTTTTAAAGACCATACATATATAATATTTTAGGGATTATAATTCAATGATTATACATATTAACCACTACTATCTTGTCACTGAATTTTTTTTTTTTATTTCGTCTTCTTATGATAATTTCTGACAAGAAAACTTGATAGTTTATTTATTTATTCACAATTTATTTAAAATTTTAATTTTAAAAAATAAGGTTAGTTTAAAATTTGATTTGGGTTTTAAATAATATTTTAAATGTAAGTATACTCACATTATGTGCATTATAATATTTAGAACTTTGATAATAAATGAAAATTGGTGTAATTTGTAAAACATGTTGAAGCATTTTTTTTCATGGAAAAGAGATGTCTGATTATTCTAATACAGGATTTATTTATAAAAAAATATTTCAATAAGATTTTTTTTAGTTTATTTTTATATTTTTTTAGTTTAATTATTTTTGTATTTTATTTTTAATAAATTTAAAGACAGATAATTATTATTATTTAAAATCTCAGTATAATTAAAATGTTAAGTTTGTATAATAATAATAATAATAATAATAAAAATAAAAAGGATGAAAGCTTTATATAAAAAAAAAAAATATCTAACTAAAGAGGTGGGGTGGGTACAAGACATGTATTGAAACTTGGGGTAAGTAAAAGTTGAAAAATTCACATAAATAGAATAATTTGACATCAATGTCACGAGAATGATAATTCCATAAAACTATTCACAGATTTGACAGGACTTCATTTTATAGATAGAGCCTTCTAAAATTGTATATAACAAGTAAGACTAATTAATATATATATATATATATATATATATATATATATATAATTTTATTTTTGAAGTTGTTAAACTGATTTTAATATTTTTTTTTAAATGTCGTTCATTATAGATACAATTTTGATTAAATAGTTGAATATAATTATTTCTTTTATAATTAAATTCGTCATCCTCTATAAGAGTTCAGAATTTTTTCTTTTTACAAAATGATAAATACTTTATTTAAATGAGAATATTTTGCTAGGTTTGTATTTTTTAATCAATGTTAAAGTCATACTTATTTTTTTATTTATAATTATATAAACCCTATCTTATATATTTACAATTCTATAAATCTAAATTTTACTTCAATCACATTATTTATTTTTTTAAAAAAGCTCAAATATTTGTTATTTTATAGCATTTATAAAATAATAAAATGTATTTAATTTATCTTACAAATTATTTTTAATATAATTTTTTTTTAAAATAATTATAATACTTAAGATATACTTTTTTTAGTATTTCGATCAAAATTTGATTTAAGGTAAGTTTTTTTTTCTCTAAATTTTTTTATTTTTAATTCTTGGATTTTATTATTAATAATTTAAATTAAATAATAATAAAAAAGTTTATAATTAAAATAGTTTATGTAGTAAATTTTATTAAATAATATATTTTTTTAAATACAACTAAATATATGTCTAATTATCTTGAAACATGAATAGTTTAACCTTATAAAAAAAACTAAAAAAATAAATTTAACAAAATTAATTAATATTTAAAATAAAATTCCAAATTAAAAATGAATTAAAACTGATATTTGAAATTTTATACCATAAAATAAAAATTATATGTCAAAAAATTATTATTATTATTATTATTATTATTACATAAAGTATTCTCATTTAAAAAAATATATTTATCATTTTATAAAAATATATAAACTGAAGTTCTCACAGGGAAACGAAGACTTCAGTATAAAAAAAAGTTAATCACGTTTAATTGTTTGATCAAATCTGTAAATTTGTTTTAAAATTGCACATTCTCATTATATTAGTGTCAAATTCCGTAAAAGCCATGAACTAACCATTAAAGAATATTTGGATTTATCAGTTATTAGATGAAGAGAAACATAATCTAAAGGACAATACTATACTGATTGAAATTTGGTAAAATAAGAAGTTATTTTTAATCTTATTTTTGGATAATAGTTTAGGAATGTCTGATTATTTATTTGTACGTGTTGGATGATAGAGAAGAAGTTTGAATTATGAGATACGTCATTCCACAACAGTTCTATTTATAGAGTTCTTCTCATCTTGTTTATCTTTTACAATTTCTTTTTTAATTTGTTCATTAGTTAATATTTGCACTCACCCCTCTAGTTATTAGTATATTTTTTAAGTGCAAATTTCATCTTATAAGTCGATTTTATAAGATAGATTTAGTTTAAAGTTCATTTTTTATCAGTAAAAAATAAAATGAATAAAAAAATGACACTTCAAGGGTGTTCAAATCTATATACAAGTACATTTTTTAATATGATATCAACATTTAGTATATTCTAGTGAGAGTTTGTTGTGTTTATCAAACCACCCGCTATCGCGGCTATCAAACTATCCATTATATAGTCTCACTCACGAGTTGTCAGATCTCGGGAGGAGGGTGTGTTGGAGATTCCACATCAATTACGGATAACGATATTTTATAATATATAAGTGAATACAAACTTTACTTTATAAGTTAGTTTTGTAAGGTTGAATTAAACTTAAAAGTTCACTTCTTAATATTGTGATCTCGTGTTGAAGATCTCACATTAACTAAAAATAAGACTATTTTATAGTATATGCAAACCTCACTTTATAGCTAGTCAGTTTTATAAAATTGAGTTACACTTAAATCCAATTTTCAATTTTTAATATTATAGTGTGATAGTTTGCTATAATTAAAATTATGTGCTCTTAATATAGTTGTGTTCTTTCTTCTCACAGATTCTTTCAAGTTTTTGTCCTCATACATAATTGCAATTTTTACATTTTTGTGTAGTTTTCCCATCATATATTTACTCTTGTGTTAAATATGATTAGGTGTGCCACAATACCAACCAACACAGATTCATGATGTCGCATTTAACAATTAGGGAATTCCTTACCACACATTCAATTCATCATGAAGAACACAAAATAAAATTGACCTATTAAGTATATAAAAAATTGATCATTCATTTAATTTTTTATTAATGAAAAATTTCACTTCTAAATTTGTTCACTTTTACGAATTTTATGATTAAACTTTAAATTTCATAAATTCTTCTTCCTCACTTTTTTCGTCACTTGATAATTGATTTGTTTCAGTGTCGCCTATTGGACTTAGTTTTGGTAAGTCTATCCCTCGTCTCTTCCCAATTTTGGGTTAGATTAATTTGTTTGAAACACTGAAATAAGCATTGATTCTATGTGAATTTAGGATTTCTATTTAGGCTAAGTAGTTAATTTAGGGTTTTCCATTTATGTCGGAAGTCCACGACATCAAACCCTGCTACAGTTATGCGATTTTCTTTTCTATCAAAACACTTTAATGAATTTTCAAGTTTTTTTTTTTTGTGCATATTTTTGCATGTTTCAATCTGTAATCATATCCTACTACAATGTGACCCACAAACAGAGATGACCTTAGTAAATTTCTATTTTAAGGATAGTGACAAAACCCAATGAATATTGGTGGATTTTTCAAGTTATTTTTTTTGAGATCAAAATATAAATGAATACTATTTAACAAAATCAAAGAATTTCATCTTGTCCAACATTAAAAGAATAGGAAAAAAAAATTAATTAAATATAATTTAAAATACTCATATTAAACCATATTTTTATCATTTTAGATCACATTTTTAAATATGATTTATTTTTTTCTTGAAGGACGTTGTCAAAAAACGTGACTTAAACATTCATAACCCAAAAAATATGACCAATAATAATTCATAAGTTATTTTGCAAAAATGTTATTTTCTTTTTCTATTTGTAAATCACATTGTATGCGTGTAACCTCTTTTAAGATATAATTTTATTATTTAATTCACGCATTATAAATACAATACTTAAAACAATAAATAATCAACAATTTTATAAATATAATAGACTTAAAACCTTACTTGTTATTTTTTTTATATTTAAGTAATGATGTAATGATTATATAGGTGTGACTTAATTGAGTATTACTAATAAAAAATAAAAAAGACTATTGACCACCATGCTGATATTGTATCTAAAACCTACAAATGTGGAGAACGTACATATAGGACTTGCTGAAATCAAGCAAAATAGGAACAAATATGGACAATAGAGAATAAATTGGGGCAAAAAATTTATTCCTATTCTTACATACCTAATCTCTATAAATATGTATCCAAATCCTCTGGCATCAATTTTCAATAAACAAGTTTTAAACTAAATTTAATATCTTCCATAATTTTAATTATTTATTCAGTAAAATTCATATTTTTAAGTTGTTAGCATTCATCGTATTAGATATTAACCCTAAATGGATCAATTCAAGCCTACCCTTTTAATAAACTAATTTACTATAACTATATATAAACAATATTTTAACTTTTTCTATTAAAAATATATTTAATTACTAATAAATAATTAAATTTAAATTAAGAATTATCTAATCAAATTTTCATAAAAAATTATTTTTCAAATTATTATTACTCATAAATATATTTTAATAATAATAATAAATTTAAATTAAATAATAATAACAATAATAATAATTAATAAAACCACTTTAAATAACATCATTTAATATTATTTTTATTAAAATTTTATTACTGTTTAAATATAATTTTTATTAATTACTGATTATATATTTAAGAAATCTGCATAGAAAATGGTCGATTTCTAGCAAGTAAAATATGAAAAAGTATGATATGAATTCAGGATATGTGGAGGATTTGTCCACTAAATCTATTATTTAGATTTATTGTGGACAAAAACATCGTTTCAGCCTACAATTTTGAACGACAAGACTAAATTAAACGAATTAGAAAGTTTATACACAAAGACTATAAAAGAAGTAATAGACTTATTTTTATAAAATAAGTAAATAAATAAATATTGAAAACGTGAAGAATGAGAAACAAACTGAATGAAACAAGAGATGATACTACTTGACATAGGATCCTAGGTACCTAGTTCACTTATAACCAAGCATGCTGTTCCAATAATCCTTATTCTCCCTGAAGTTCACTTCCAAGTTCTCAGTGGTGGCTAAATCTTGGTTGGAATCAAAATCCTGCAGGTCGTTATTGAAACCAACAACCATGTTGACATTTCTAGAGAGAGGTGTAAATGCCACCACATCATTATTAATATCGTCATTATTGTTACCATAATAACCACCACCTCTTAATGCATCAACAGCCACCATTATGTCCTCATCTTCCAAACATGGCATCGTCAGCTGCATAATTCTCTTCTCAGTTTCAGCGACTTCTTCATCGTGATCAGTGCCGTGTTTGGTGAAGTACCTCCACGTCTCACTGTTCTCACCATCACCGCCACAACAAGCATCTTCCTTCACGGTTGCACCCTCACCACACGTTCCTAAACTTTTGCTCATAAACTCTTCCACACCAGTTGGAGGAAGTAAATAGTTCTCATTCATTAACCCAACTTGGTTGGTCGACACCATAACGTTACTGTTATTATTATCATTATTATTATGGATTTGCAGACTTTCGGGAAAGCACAAGGTGGATGTAGGGGATTCAAGGTCATCAGTGGCAAGCATCATGGCATACATGCTATGCACATGCATGGCTTTCTTCCTGTCGTGTAGTGATGAGTGTTTGTTGTTGTTATTGTCTGAGCATGAACTCTGCCATGCTTTGAGCACGTCGAGGCATGGTGGTAGTGAGGGTTGTTGTTGGTGGTGGTGGTGGTGTTGGGGTGTGATTTTGTGGAGAATGAGCCTAGGTTGTTGTGGTGGTGGTGGTGGTGAGGAAGAGGTTAATACGAGGTTGTGTTGTTCTTGCAACTTGGATTCTCGTACGAGTCTGGCTTCGGCTTCGAGCCGAGCACTCTCCCACTGAGCCATGTGGCTGAGGTTTGAACCGTCTTTGAAGTGGATTTGGGAGTCAATTTTTGGCTTGTGGGTGGTGGGGTCTATGCCCATTTTGTCGAGCCTTTTCTTAAGGTGAGTGTTCCAATAGTTCTTTATCTCATTGTCGGTTCTCTTGGCCAAGTGAGATGCTATGGCTGACCATCTGTCCTCAACAATCCAAATTGCAAACATCATCAATATCATACACGCACATATCAGTTAAAGTTCTCAAATTCTTAAATGGTGTTGATTAATATAAAAAATGAAACTCACTATAACTACTTTTGGTTTATATATCAACTATCCAAATCAAATATTTAGTTTTTCATATTATAGATATGTAATTAAAACTTTAAAAAAATGTTAATACATTAAGTTATTTTACACATTGAATGAGTAATATATTTTTCTCCTAAGTGGAAAAAATGAAGAAGAGGATAAAGAGTGTTATATATGTTTTGGAGAAGAAGAAAAAACCAGAGACTTTTTTGAGGACGCACTGCGTTATTTTGTAGTTGAAAGAATATAACAAGTATAAAATGGGTGATGGCAATCGATTGCAGAAAATAAATGTTTTCTTTTGTTAATTAAGCATGCATTATAGTTATCTTTAAATATAATATCGTTCTTGTTTATTTGGCGAGACTAAAATTTGATTATCTAGTAAAAAGTGTATTTAAAAATATGTTATTGCTAATATGTTCAAGGGAGTTTTGTAAGAAAATGTTGATCGAATGCAAATACTCTAGGAGTATTTATCGACTTAGATTTAAAGTGTACATCATGGTTTCAATTTATTGAAATAAAGTTCTCGAATAGATTATTTTTTTAATAAAATCATTAGTATGCTCTTATCCTGGTTACAGTGCCTGTTTGTGAAAAACTTCTTTCCGAAAACTTAATTTTGAGGTTATCATTCGTTCAACCTTTCTAGTTATCTCATGTGTCTCCATAAAAAAAATTTCAAAATCTCACGTCTATCAAAGCAATGACGACTAGTTAATAATATATATATATATATATATATATATATATATATAGATATATTACCATAACAAGAATATATATCTCACATAATTTCTTTCTAAATACATATGTAAGATAAAAATAATCCTAATCATCATGACCTTCTTTTCTATGGCAAATTACGTAATTATGCACCCTTGAATGAACTACGAAATTGCTCGTAAAGTACCAAGACATAAATTAAGGAGTTTTGCATAATTATTTCTGCTTTTTTTTTTTTCAGAAAAGACATTACAATAATGCATGCTTCATTAGTTCATTTTATTTAAAATAACTATGCTTAATTAATATGAACTTGTTTAGAAAAATAAGATGCAAGTGTTGCAGTTTGAGTCTTTAGTTAATTACTCTACATGGTCCATACTAGAAATCATGCCTCACTTACCTGTTTCCTAGAAGAGCATGAAGTTGAATAATGGTTTGCTCTTCCTCCAAGCTGAACTTTCCTCTTTTTATATCAGGTCTGAGATAATTAGTCCACCTAAGTCTGCAACTCTTTCCACATCTTCTAAGTCCTGCCATAAAAAATACTACATTACCACTTATACATAATCTTGAGTTTTGATATTCTGAAAATTCATCACTGAATTGTTTCATACCACAGATAAAAATAGAAAGAGAAATAATCTTTTGCTTGAAATATGAATATGAAACTAAGTGAGAAGATGAGTTTTTTTTTTTTTTGAAAACTTGTAAAGTTACTGTACACTTATCAAACTAACATTTATTCTATATATAATCGATAAAGTTTCTTATATTTTATTTAAAACTTAGTATTTCTACAATACTAATAACCAAGTACAAATTTTATGGCAGAAATAATCACCAGCTTTTGCAGGCAAAGCACGCCAGCTTCCATGGCCATGCTTTTCAATGAAAGCAATGAGCTTCTGGTCTTCTTCTGGTGTCCATGGTCCTTTTTTCAGCCCCGTCTTCTCACAGCATGGTGACCTTCCCATATTCTCCAGCTTAAATATATATATTTGTAACAAACTAATTGGAGGTTGATGTTTTGGTTTATGCAGAAACTGTTGTAGAGAAACTGATGTGGAGAATAAGAGAAACAGAAGACAAGAAAGCAAACTTCTCAGAGTTGAAAGAAGGAACGTTGGAGAGAAGAGTATATATAGAGGTGAAACTAACTGTTAATAAATTGATATAGTTATGACACTGTAACCATACTTTGTGAGTCTGGTCATACACTTAACTTTACACACCTATGTTGGAGTGCCAAATTTATTACTGGTGGTGATATTTTGATATCCACCAAATAAAATACACGTTGGTGCCCTACACTCACATGCATGTATAGTTATGAGAAAATAAAAGAAGAAGATAAAGATAAGATAACTATTTATTACTACTATTTTAGTTAGTAAGAACATTATATCCAAAGGCAAACATTCAATTTTTGCTATGAGAAGAAAGCAGTGATGTAGCTGTTTGGAGAGGTTCATACTTAGTTTATGCAATTAGTAGCTGTTTTTAAGGAGGTTCTCTCTAGTTTGTTTTATTTTTTATGTAACACTTTTCCATGTTACTTCTTCATACCAATTTAATGTTATTTGCCTTGTGTGCTCATTGAAAAAAAATAAAACTCTCATGTGAATTCATTTTACATGCATTAGAAATTCAAAAACGCGAAAAAGAAAAGGTGAGAAGGGGGCCATAATGTACATCCTAAATTTTTTTATGAGACCTCAAGCACCATGAGGAAATTATTAGCTATGTTCTTTCTTCTTTTACTACAAAGAAATTACTAAATCATAACTAATTTTAGAGATAAAAATAATAATTAATTACTATATTAATCAAGTTGTATATTATTGTATAAATTAAAAAATTATTAGTATTTAAAATAGTTTCTATTATCAATAAAAAATTATAAAATAGTTTAATTGATAACTAACATTACCAAAGTTTTAACTAGCAATTACTTTAGATTCTAAATTAGTCTTTATAGTGATTAATTTAGAATCTAAAATAGTTAAAAGCTAAAATATTGACAACTAATGTTAGATACCAATTTAGAAATTATTTTATAAGTTTTTATTAATAATAGAAACTACTTTAGATACCAAAAGTTTTTTAGTTTATAAAATAATATCTAACTTAGTGAATATAGTAACTAATTATTTTTTGTCTTTAAAATTAGTTGCTATTTAATGATTTTCTTGTAGTGTTTTCTCATTTTTCAACTAATTATAGTTAATATGATATGTGGAAATTTTTCAAAAAGGAGGAAGAGTACAAGAAGTATTCATAATTAGAAAACTCAACTAAAAAGGACAAAAGATTTGGATTTGTGAGATTCACAATACACTAGTACAAAATATCAATATGACGATCCAATATAAAGACGAGTTTTACAAAGTCATCGTTAAAAAGAGTGCAGTGGCAAACTTGTAATTATTTAGCCTTTTTAACGACGGTTCCAGTCTAAATCGTCGTTAATTGGTTGATTTTTAAAATCTCACGCTCCCACTTCTTCGTTTGTGCCTTCACTCATCTTCACTCCTTTATTCTTCTTTGCTTCGCCTCCCTCTCCTTTATTCTTCCCCTCTTCACCGCACCTCCTTCTCCTTTCTTCTTTCTGTCTTCACCGCACCTGTCCTTTCTTCTTCTCGTCTTCATTGCACCTCTCCTTTCTTCTTTTCGTCTTCACCGCCAGCACTGCTGCACTAGCGCTTTCGAACTCACCAGCAGGGTGTCGTGCCGCTGCACCCCGCGACCACGCTGCTGCAACCGCGACCAACCATTCAAGCTCCCCAACCCCCACACTGCCAGCAACTTCTTTTCTCCCCCTCTGTGCCATTATTCTTTCCTAGTATAAATTAGAGATTTATCAAAATATTATGATTATGATTATGATTATATTACATTCACAAATTTATTACTCATACATTACATTACATAATGTTATGTGTGTGTTCTAACATGAAATCTTATTATTTCAGTGTTTATTCTTGATATATCATGTTAAGTGGAATGAGAAGATGTAACATGGATATAACATGTTAAGTGGGAGGAGAAGATATAACATGGATATAACATGTTATTTCACTGCTTATTCTTTAAGATGCAATCAAATGTGGGGAAAGAAATTAGGCGAATTTATAAGAAATTTTTATGGGGATGGGGATATGGATGTAAGATATTTTTATGGTGGTGTAAGGACATAAGAAAGGTATATGGGAAGGGACAAAGGGAAATTAGTTAGATAATAGAATTTCTTGGAGAGGAAATGAGATTTTGTTTTAGAAAGATAGAGGTACCTATTCTAGAAAGATTTTGTATGCTATTTCTCTTGTGAAAGAGGCTAAATTAGGGGAGATAGGCAACTGGAAAGATGTATGGTGGGAATGGAAGTTGAAATGGAAAAAGAGAATTTGAATGGGAGAAACCTCATGTGACTACTTTAATACAATAGTTAGGAGGGTGTAGGTTGGACAAAGATAAGGAAGATGATTGATTTTGGAAGGATGGTGAAACACAAATATAAAAAAAAAAAGAGATTAGCATATAAGAAAATTAGAAACAAAATTATGGGGGAAGATGCTGACTTCTATGGAAAATTTTGAAAAATCAAAGTCTTACCAACTACTCAACACTTTGCATGGAAGATGCTTTTGAACACAGTTGCTACGTGAGACAATTTAACCAAAAAAGGGGTGAATGTAGTAAAAAGTATGTGTTGTGGGAGTGGTAAAGAATAAGTAAGTAACCTATTTTTTAGTTGTAGGATAGTTGGAAACATCTGGAAGATGTGTGATAAATGGACTAGAATCATTACAATAAACCATAAATTTTCAAAGCATCACTTTTACCAATTTAGATTACAATAAAGGCAATATAGTATGGAGATATATGTGGGTTGCCATAATATGAACTATATGCACTAGTGTAAAAAGAAGAAAAGGATACTCTTTATTTAGTGCGGCTTTTGCGCTACCCGCTTTCGTAAAAAACGTGGTGGCATTTTTGAAATTATTTTGATTTACGAATGCGGCTATTTGTATAGCCGCATTCGTAAATCAAAGAGTTTTGATTTACGAATGCGGCTATTTATATAGCCGCACTTGTAAATCAAAGCGCTTGATTTACGAATGCGACTATTTGTATAACCGCACTTGTAAATCAAAGCGCTTGATTTACGAATGCGGCTATTTGTATAGTCGCACTTGTAAATCAAAACGTTTTGATTTACGAATGTGGTTTTACCTTTAGCCGCATTTGTAAATCCTTTTTTATCCTAAATTTTGAAGCGCGCCACACACAATTTCATACTTTCTTTCTCGTCTTTGCCTTCGTTTCACGTTCGCACTCTGAATTCGTCTCCTTCTCTTACATCTGCATTCCATTTGTGTCAATGTAAGTTTTTTGAGCTCTCTTCCTTCCTCTTCATCTTCACAAATATATGCATAGATGTTTTCGTTTTTCTTATATATGTTTTTTTCCTTGCATTGGTGGTCTCGAAGCACAGTTTCGTTGGCTGACATTTGTTTTCTTACATTGTTTGGTTTCGTACCTTGCTCAGTACTCTTTCATTTTCTCCGTGGGTTCTTGTGGGTTTTTTGGTTTGCTCCGTCGTTGCTTCCTTGTCCGCCGCCGCTTCTGCGCCGCCGCCGTTGTTGGCGCTCCCGTTACTCTTCATCAACGTTGCCTTCACACAAAATTGACGATGTTTTAAAATTTTTAATGATTTGGCATATACAAGTGCGGCTAAATCAAATAGTCGCACTTGTAAATGGTATTTATAAATGCGGCTATATAGTCGCATTTGTATTTCTTAATTTACAAGTGCGTGTTAATCAAATGCGGCTATAAAGCCGCATTTATAAATTCAAAATAGCTGCACTTGTTTTATGTTTCAGCATAGTGTGGATACATGTGAACAACATCATTTTCAAAAACAATATCAAAGATATTGAGGAAGTGTTCATTTTAGCACAAGTCAAAGCTTAGATTTGGATTACAAATAAACTTCTAAACGCAAAGTTTTCCTCCTCAGTGTGGGGCTCCTTTTCAATCATATGCATAAAATCCTTAGGTAGTTAGATTTGGAAGAGGTGGTAGAAAATGTTTGAAATATATACGATAGCATTAGGTTCATAACTAAGGTGAAAATAGCAACTTGAAAGTAGTAAGTTTGGATTTTGACATCAATAAGTACGATGATCATGGGACAATAGGTGAAAATATAATGGATTAAAGTAACCTTTTACTTCTTTTTTTCTATCCATTTTTGTCTTTCCATATCGTGGGATAATAGGGCAAAATCCAATGACTTGGATTTGGATAAAAAAATAAACTTCTAAATGCAAAATTTTCCTACTCGATGGTACTTTTATCTAATCACGTGCATAAAATCTTTAGGTAGTTACATTTGGTAAAGGTGGTTGAAAAGGTGGAATATATACTATAGAGTTAGATGCATAACTAATGTAAAGGGAGTGACGGAGAAGTAGTAAGTTTAGATTTTGACATGCATAAGTATGAATATCGTGGGGACAATAGGAGGAAATTTGATGGATTAAAGTAATCATTTACCACTCTTTGCTATCAGATTTTGTCTTTTCCATATACATGCTTTATGAATTGCAAGTTTTGTTTGACTAGTTGTATATTGTTACTGTTAAATGGCATGTTGGACTAATTGACATTTGAATATTTGATATACTTGTTATCCCTTTTGGCTTATAAACATGGTGATATGTCTAGACATAAATTATATGCTTTAACTGTGTTGTTATTCCTTGATTGCAACACAAAGAATATATACAAAAGAGCGCTCCGAAGCTAGACACTACGATTTGGCAAAAAAAAAATAAAAATTAAGAAAAGAAACAAATAATATTAGACGACATTCGTAGTTTATGTAGTTGAAAACATCATAATTAAAGTTAGAAGGTTAACATGGATAATGCAAGAATAAAGGACAACTCTTGTTTATATTAAGATTTATCTTATAACTTATTTGTTTTAGAAGTATGCATGAAATGTTTTTTGTTCTTTAGATTTCTTTATATATACTTTACAACTTAAATGTTATATATATAATTTTTTATTTTTCTTTTCTTCTGACAAAAATAAATTCTCTCTTCTCTAAAAGAATAATATATATCATAATTTTGAAACTCTTTATTAAAATTATATAAAATGAATGACTTTATCTTAAATTCTATCGGGTAAGTTTACAAAATTACTAAATAAAAACTAATTTTATATATGAGAAAATTAAAATAATTTTATAGTCAACTTATTATATCTTTATAAATATTACTTTTTGTACAAAGAAATTTTTTTAATATCAAATGATACTAGAGGCTTTCAAAAGAAAAATTTCTTGCTTACCAATTCCTTTTAATAATATAATAATATATATTAGTATTTTAAATTAAAAAATATTGAAAATATTAATGTTTTAAGATGTTAAGAGATATTTTTTAATGGCTTTAAAAAAAAATTATATTAATATACAAAAAGTATTTCAATCCATATAAGCTTATTTTGGAAATAAATTTATAAGGGGCTACTAAATTTATGAACCAATTACGGAAATTAATTCTATCTACTGCAAAATGTTTAAACTTTAATCAAATCAAACATATCCATAAGATGAAAAGTTCATCTACAGAAAATAATATAGTTCCAACATTATACATCACAAACACTAAACCACTGCATTTTGAAACAACATACCAAGCCTTTACTTTATTGATGAAAATGAACAACTTTATAGGAAGGTTGTGCAGAACAAAAGTTTGTTCAAACAATATAAGTGGTCCAAAAACAAACTCCAAGAAAAAAGTATAACCTTAAGTGCAATATAACATTTACAAATCTCAATAAACAGAGAATTTTCTGATTGATACATACATTTAAGTAAAATACATCAGAACACCTTTCTAGCATAAATCTTGCAACCGTATTTACTATTCTTTCAATCATATTATATATATATATATATATATATATTATGACAATTTTTTATTTTATTTTAACATATTATGTAAAGTAATTTTTATTATTAATAAATAATTTTAAATTAATATTTAATTAATTTTCAAAATTTTAATTACTAACTTTATATTTTAAATAATTAATTAAAAATTTGATAATTTGGTACTAATTTAAAAATTATTTATTCATAATAGAAACTATTTTAGATATTAATAATTTTTTAGTTTATAAAATAATATTTAATTTAGTTTTTTGATTTTCACTATAATAATTTTCTTGTAGTGTAATGAATTATTTTTTATTACTTAATCTTTAAAAATTACATTCTATATTTTTTTACTAAATTTCTTAAATTGACATATAGAATGAGATATTGGTATATATCATCAATGCATTTTTTTATGAAATAAATTAGTTTTTTAATGTCAAAATTAAAAATTCTAAAAGAATATATGCATTTTATACTTGTCAAAATTAAATTTATAATCCATATTTTACTCTTAATGAAAACCATTGACATACAATATATGAATAGTAGCCGTTTTTTTTATTTTTTTCCCGTAGTCAAGTTGAAACTTTATTCCATTTTACCTATTTCATTTGGAACTATTGATTCTAAAAGCCAATAAATATGATAAATGTATAAAAACACACACAAATTTAGTATATTGTAGTTTCAGACACAAACTCCAACCACATCCTTTTACGATTTTACTATGGTTTGAATAGTATAGCTCATTATTAATTACCTTCATAACTGACGAAATAAATTTCACTGCAAGGGAAGATATTTTTCCAGCTAGAGATATCTACTATCGTTCTTCAAATTTAATACATTTTTCAAATTTACATATCCTAACATAAAATCAAAACTCAATATATGGCTAATTATTTATCTAATATCATACTTGAAAACACTTATTTTATGCTTTAAACGTTCATTAAATGATTAGTCTTCTCTATTTGTAACCTAAAACTCAAATGAATTAGCAATATATATTTGCTAGAATCTATTTCACGTTATATATAGTCTAATAATAGTTTATTTTATTAATTTAAATTGAATTTATTATAAATTTTAACATTTCACTTAGATGAGAAGTTAATACCCTAATAAAAGAACAAAATAAAAATAAATAAATAAATAACAGTGTCGTACTTGAACGGATCCAGAACCTTTTTTCATCGCACTGATAAAAATTAAAGAAGCAGTAAATACGAAAATTTATAACCAATAAAAATCTTACTGACAACTCGCCAAAGAATTCATCTTGATTAACAGCTATGGGTCCTCCTCAGCTTTTATCTTCACCAACGAAATTCTTCCACCACTTTTTCCTTCATTATTATTGCAAAAAAACTTCTATCTATATTTTAAGAAAATAAACTTCTAATATTATATATCATTTTAATAAATTAATTTTAAATTTAACTCAATTTTAAAAAACTATTTTTAAAATAAATTTGTATCCACTTATGTATATTATAAAGAAGTCTTATTTTTAGTTGAGATAATGTTGGATATCTCATATCGACTAGAGATTATAGTATTTCATTGTATGTAAGTGGGTGCAAACCTCACCCCCATGAGCCAGTTTTATGAGATTGAGTTAGACTTAAAATCCACTTTGTAATATGGTATCAGAGCCATTTAAAACCTATCCTAGCGAGTGTTTGTTAATTCATGACTAAGCAAGCACATCGTTAAAATTGGATATTCAAGGAATTCACCACATGTCTAAATTAATTATTCAGTAGATTCATATTATAGTGGGTTCTATTATGCACTTACCACCACCAAAAATGATTCATTTATTTATCAATTATTGTTGAGTAAAAAGAAATAATATGAAAATGTCTTATCTTTTGTATTTATGTAGATTAGACTTTTCACACATACTAACAAAAAAAATTCTACCAATACAATTTGAACATAGTGGAAGAGACAAGTCTTTTAAACAAATTTGGAATGAATTTTTTTTTTTCTTTTGGAGATTTTAACTTCCTGAATTGGTGTTTGAACCTTACGAAAAGAGTTTTTGTTAACCAATATGATATTGTAATTTTATTATATGTTAAAATGTTTCACAATTTTTGGTTGTGTGGTTGGTAATAATTTTTTTTTCATTTGAGCTAAATCGCCCCCAACTGCAATTACCCATTGGGCTGTTTCTTCACCACCTTCAAACTTTCTTTCGGCTGCTTCTCAATGCATCCCCATTCCCATAGGTTCTTGCAGTACCAATAAATTTTGTAATTTCAAAAATACTCCTAAGAAAGTTAATTTTATGTACTTTTTAATTATATAATTGAGAAGTGTTTTATATCTCCGGGATTAACTTGGCATTCACTTTCAAATTATGTAATTTAAAATGTATTTTCTCAAAAGATGTATTTTGAATTATATAATTTAAAAATTAATTTTGATTTGAAAAAGACATCTGAATTATGTAATTTGAAATTTGTTTTGAAAAATACATTATGGATTACATAATTTATAAGCTAATCCTAAATCCAAGAAAATATTTTGGATTGTTTAATTCAAAATGTGATTTTTAAAAAATGAAATCCGGATTACATAATTTGGATGGTTCTCAAAACATGATAAAAAAAATCATTATAGAAGAAGAGTGAAATACATATAAAAAATTAACATTTTTTACCATACAACCACAAATACACGGTAAAATGCACCCAAACTCTATATACAACCACCACAAAACTTTCATCCGGTGAAAATTGCATTCTAGTGGTGTCTTAGGGTGTTGGGGTGGACGAGATATCAGAGAAAAACCAGATGAATATTTTGATGTAATTGTGACATTTACAAAGAGTGAAGAGGAAGAGGGCTTCGAGATATGAAGAATAGGGAAGATGGATGGAGCATTGCGTGAAAGAAAACACTACAAGAAAATCATGAAATAGAAATTAATTTTAGAGACAAAAAATAATTAGTTATTATAATGACTAAATTAAAAACCATTTTAAAGACTAACAAAATTTTTGGTTTCTAAATTAGTTTCTATTATTGTTAAATGGTTTCTAAATTGGTATCTAATTAGCAACCAAGGTTATAACTACCAATTATTTAGATTCTAAATTTGGTAGCAAAAACCTTGGTTGCTAAATAGATACCAATTTAGAAACCATTTAACAATAATAGAAACTAATTTAGAAACCATTTTTTTATATTCTATAAAATAATTTCTAATTTAGTCACTATACAAACTAATTATTTTTGGTTTCTAAAATTGGTTTCTATTTCATGATTTTCTTGTAGTGAAAGAAGAAAGAAATAGTTTCATTAATCTGAAAAAGTGTTACAGAAAAAACCTAAAAAACATTTATATACATGTGGTGTGAATAGAAAGAATGGCACATTGCATACAAAAGAAAAGCAGAAAAGGGAAAGCCCAACTGTCCTAGAAGCCGAAAAGAAAAAGCTTAGGAAAAAAAAAACTTCTAATATTTTAACAGCCCCCCTCAAGTTAGGAGTAGATGTTCTTCATTCCTAGCTTGGAAAATAAGATATTGAATTGAGCAGCAGGAAGGGGCTTGGTGAAGAAGTCTGCTGCTTGTAGGGATGAAGAAATTGGAAGCAGTTTGAGTAGACTAACATTAAGTTTCTCTCTGGCAACATGACACTCGATCTCAATGTGCTTGGTGCGCTCATGGAAGACTTGGTTATTAGCAATCTGGATGGCAACTTGATTATCACAGTAGAGAAGAGCTGGTTGCAGGTGTTGAATGTGTAAATCTTGTAGCAAGTATGTTATCTGTTGAATCTCACAAGTGGTTGCAGCAAGAGCACGATATTCTTCCTCAGAGGAGCTCCTAGATATGGTCTGTTGTTTCTTGGACTTCCAAGAGATGAGTGACTCCCCCAAATACACAGAAAACCAGTTACAAATTTGCGAGTTTCAGGGCATGTAGCCCAATTAGAATCACTATATGCTTTTAATTGAATAAGAGACTGACTGTGTAAGAAGATACCTGTGCCAGAAGTTCTTTTAAGAAAGCGAAGGATGCGCATTGCTGCTTGGTGATGTTCACTAGTTGGGTGTGAGACGAACTGACTGAGATGATTCACAGAAAAGGAAATATCAGGCCATGTGTTGGTCAGGTAAATAAGGTGTCGTCTATATGCACTGGATTCTGCATCACCAAGTGGGGTGCCTTTTGTGGTTGAAAGCTTGACATTGTGCAACATTGGTGTAGGAGCAGGGGCACATCCCAACATACCAATATCTTTGAGCAGATCTAAAATATATTTGCGCTGACTTAAGTGGATACTAGTGGCATTGCGAGCAACTTCAATGCCCAGAAAATAAATCACCAAGGTTTTTAATGTGAAAAAAAATTGTGTAATAGACTAGTGATAACAAATATCTCCATAGGATTATTCCGAGTGAGAATAATGTCATCCACATAGATCAAGAGTGTTGTGGTGTGCTTGCCATCAAGTTTCAAAAATAAAGAGTGGTCAGTAGTGGAAATTTTATAATTGTGTGAAAGTAAGAAATTTGAGAGTTTGGCATACCATTGTCTACCTGCTTGTTTGAGACCATAAAGGGGCTTCTTTAGGCGACATACAAGTTTGGGAGAAGAAGTGTGAAAGCCTGGAGGCAATTGCATGTAAACTTCTTCATCTAAGTTTCCACGTAGGAAGGCATTGGTCACATCAAGTTGCTTGAGTGTCTAATTCTGGGTTGCGGCTAGAGCAAGAAGTAGACGTAGGGTAGTCAACTTTGCTACAGGAGCAAAAATGTCTAAAAAGTCCAGTCCTTCAATTTGGTTGTATCCTTTTGCTACCAATCGGGCTTTATAACGTTCAATGGAACCATCTACATGATGCTTGGTTTTATAAACTCATCTACACTCAATTGCTAATTTTCTAGTTGGAAGTGCTTGCAGTTCCTCCTTCATAGCACAAATTCAAGGTGGATGTAGGACAACTTCCTCATAGTTGCGAGGTTCCTCAACAGAAGATATTAACAGTATTGTAGTTTTGAAAAACTTTGATGAAGAATTGTAATTTAAAAAGGAATGGATTGAATGTTTGGTACTTACAACACTGTTGTTGAAGTTTGTCACATCAAAATCTTGAAGATAAATGGAGGGTCTTCTGCTGCGGGTAGATCTTCTAGAAGGTGCAGCTGTAGTCTCATTTTGCTCTCTTTGCTCACTTTGCTCAACATTAGTGTCAGTCTCAAAAACATCATCAGTAACATTATCAACAATATTTTCAGTTTGCATATGAATATCATCATGAGTCTAGGCATAGTGTTGCGGAATAGGTAAAGAAAGACTGTTCGAGTCATTATTTTGAATATGATTTGAATGGTAAGGAAAAAAGTTTTCATAAAAAATAACATTTCTTGATAAATCTATCTTATGGTTTTTAAGATTTAGAAACAAAAAATCTTTTGTGTTTGGTTTGAAACCAAGGAAAACGCCTAGAACAGCATGACTGTCCAGTTTTTTTTCTGTGAGCAAGAATAGTTGAAGAATAACATAGACACCAAAAAACACGAAGGGAGGAAATATCACAAAGCTTTTTATGCAATTTCTCATAAGGTGTAGCATTATTAAGTAGCGGAGTAGGCATACAATTAATACGGAAGGTAGCATGTTGTACAACAAAACACCAAAAAATAGCAGGAAGATTAGATTGAAAAAGCAAGGCACGTGTGACATTTAAAAGATGTTGATGTTTTCTTTCAACAATACCATTTTGCTCAGGTGTTTCAATACAAGTGGTTTGATGTATAATACCTTTTGATTCAAAAAAGTGATGCATAGAAAATTCAATACCATTATCAGTACGAATGGTTTTAACCTTAGTAGAAAAATGGTTTTCAGCATAAGTAATAAAATTGACAACACTAGCCTTGACTTCAGATTTGTTATGCATGGGAAAAACCCATGTGTATCTAGTAAAATCATCAACTATGGTGAGAAAGAACTTATAACCAAGCACGGAAACAACAGAACATGGGCCCAGATATCAATATGCAGTAATTCAAAAGCTTGAACAGTTTTAGCATTACTAGGGAAAAAAGGAAAGTTTCTTTTGTTTGGCTTGGTGGCATGTATCACAAACATAGTTTTTGTCAATATGAATATTAGGATAGTAGGTTTGCAGAATTTTTAACCTTTCTTCGGAGGGGTGATTGATGACTTTTTACGACAAGTGCACCACGTTTGTCAGAAGTAATAATTGTCCCTAACGACGGATATCGATCCCACAAGGAACAGTGAATTATCGAGTACAATAATCGCTAAATATAAAAATAGAACAATTAAAGGAATTTTGAATTAATTGTGTTGACACTAATCAATAAGAAAACAGACAAAGAATTAGTTGTTTCAATTGGAAAAATAAGGATTAGTTTCATCTCTCTTACTCTCAAGTATTTTGATTAGCATGTCAATATTAAGTTCTTTGATTGAAATTGATGCCCGTATAAAAATCATTTATATCGATTCTTCGCATATAAAATCCTTAAGAATGTCCCCTAACTATCGATCCCTCGCATAATTATAAGAACAACTTAGAACGAAGCTCAGACGTTTAATAGCAATTAACATTTCAAGTCTATTCCTAGCACTC
>Ga0123342_1004321_pt1 | contig 21751 bp, 7 predicted proteins | sample Turbeawhitnodule_FD_89960 | JGI IMG/M metagenome (GOLD analysis project Ga0123342, IMG submission 89960) | Root nodule microbial communities of legume samples collected from Mexico - Turtle bean Mexico white nodule | ecosystem: Host-associated > Plants > Roots > Nodule | place: Mexico: Nepantla...
ATTACAATGTAACACCAAGTTCAAAACATTATACTTGCATGATTGATCTTCTTGGAAGAGCTGGCCGCCTGGAAGAAGCAGAGAACTTAATGAGAAAAATGCCATTTGAGCCTGGTGCCGCATCATGGGGAGCTCTCTTAGGTGCAAGCCGGATTCATGGTAACATTGAACTGGGTGAGAAGGCTGCTGAGATGGTTTTTAAGATGGAACCTCACAACTCAGGGATGTATGTCCTTCTTTCAAATCTATATGCGGCTTCTGGTAGGTGGGTTGATGTTGGCAAGATGAGATCAAGAATGAAGGAAGTTGGTGTGCAGAAGGTAACTGGATATAGTTGGGTTGAGGTTCAAAACAAGATTCATACATTCGCAGTTGGGGATTGTTTCCACCCAGAAAAGGATAGAATATATGCCTTCTTAGAAGAGCTAGATTTGAAAATGAGGCGTGACGGGTATGTTTCTTCAACAAAATTGGTTTTGCATGATGTGGAAGAGGAAGAAAAGGAGCACATGCTCAAGTATCACAGTGAGAAACTGGCTGTAGCATTTGGAATTCTGACTATTCCTGCTGGCAGACCAATACGAGTCATGAAAAACTTACGTGTTTGTCAAGACTGTCATAATGCCATCAGACACATATCCAAGATTGTTGGAAGATTGATTATCTTAAGGGATTCTAACCGGTTTCACCACTTCAATGACGGTATCTGTTCCTGTGGGGATTATTGGTAAGAATAGACAGATACGATGGAAATTAACTAAAAGAATAGTTGTACTATTTGAGAAGTGCTGAAAGCAATGTGAAACCCATTTATGTCTGTGTTGATCCATGCGAATGTATAAAGCTGACAAGGGTGATCAGATAATCTGAATTGCAACCACCTTAGTCAGAATCACAAAGTATGATCATCTGATTGAAGTTGGAATGTGGCATTTCTTAGAATTACATCACAGAGAAGTTAATCAAATTGCATGACATGCAAAGAATAAATGGAAGAGTGAGCTGAATGCAGTTCACAGAGTTATTTGGCAGGGTGGGGATGTATTGGTACCTGATAAATCTAAACCCCCAACTAGCATGATAGCAACTACCAACTAACATGATTGATGTAAGTTGAATGCAGTTCACAACATGGTAGTTGAATTGTGAATTGTTTCGTATCGTGAGTTGTAAGATTCATTACTAACTAGATTAGATTAATATTATAATGGTTGGATTTGGCTAAGTTATATAGTCACTTTGTTAAATGAAAGAAAAAAAAAATAAAACTGAAGGATGCTCTTATAGCAACTATCTAGTGCAATATGCTTTGGCCCTGGTATGCATTTTATTGTTCAATATTTGCACTCTCAACACAATAGCAATTTGAGTATCATCTGCAATAACGTGATTATAGTGATGAATACCTTTACTTGTGGTCATAGTATTCATAGTTGAACTACTATCTGTCAACAAGGAGCTATTATATGGATAATTCAATTGCTTTAATTAGTTGTTTTTTATGTTATTAACTTAGAATGATCTTTTAATGTCAATCTTTATTACAGGAATTATCAAAGTGAAACTGTAACTTAGGGATTTGCATCTGACTTTTGTCTAAATTCATATTTGCATGATTCTTGCTATTAGATAATGTTACCCTTGAATCAAATTCACTGAACAAATTACTTCCACTCATAAAAGAAGATCACACTGATTTGGTGAATTACACAATGAAATTACTACTTTTAAAGAATTCCATCTCCTGTAATTCAAAATTATGGGAGCCTGATTCATCTTCAACACATTATGGGAGCCTGAAAAAATTGATTATTTCTGTGCATCTTTTGCTTGTGTCTCATTTTGTCATTTACTTTTGGTTTTGGGCAATGTCATAGGTTTTGATAGGAAGTTTCAAAATGTATTGTGCACTCAATGATGGAATCATCAATCTCGTGGATATGGTAGTTCCTATCATAGTTTAATTTACCATTTGATAATTTTATAGGATATTCAAATCGTGCTAACTAGTGAAAATTATAGTTCTTCGGTATGATAAGGTATGATACAGTGAAGGCTCTAAACATTTATAAAAAAGCTGGTCAACAGGTTTACAATAATGTTTTTTCAAACACATTTTAATTGATGTTCAATGTGCATCAAGTTTTGTGCTTTATAAGGTGTTGATGTTTTTTTATGAACATTATGCAGGCTGAGAATCTTGCTGACTTCTATGAATATTGCAAGGGCTTGGAACTTGCTAGGAATTTCCAGTTTCCAACATTGAGTCAGGTTCCTTTTGTTTGTTACACTAAGCCATGTGCGATATTGTGAAAAGAAGAATCTAACAATTTTTTTTACTATATAATGAACAGTCACCTCCCTCTTTCCTTGCAACTATGGAAGAATACATTAGAGAAGCATCTCAAACAGGATATGTTAACAAAAGATTGGTAAGAAAAAAATATCCACAAATTCCTTAGGAATAAACTTGTCTGTCATACATATTCTTATGTTAGTATGTGAATTTTAATGAACTGTTAGGATCTCTTTCTAACATAATAATAAAACTTGTGAGTCTATTCCATTTTGGCAAATGAGGCTTAAGCCATTTCCTCAAGGAGCAGGAGCTAAACAAACCTTCAATGTAGTATGTAGTATGTTTTATAACATGTAAAAATGCAAACTCTTGAACATTATTTGCTAATTAAACAAGTTAGAGATATTAATTTGCTATGCATTGGCTTCCAAAGTATCTTTTTTTCCCTTTTCCAAAACCTGTTTCACAATTTATTTCTCAGAATTATAGTTAACAAAAATTTATCAATGTCATTATTACAAAGTGATCATTTTTCATAAAAAAACTTGCTCTAATGCTTTCACTATAAAAGTACTTATACTTGCAATGTAATAAATGTCATTCAACATCAGGAATATCAAGAAAATGATGAATCATCTAAAGAAGATTCAAAATCCAGTGAAACTGGAGAGCCTCATGAAAATGGAGAACAATATGAGGAAGTCAATGAGGAAGATTCGGTAGCAGATGAAGAGGTACATTCCAAGGAGGAGGAGGAGGAGGAGGAGGTGGCGGTTGAGCCTCCTCCTTTCATATCAAGTGATGATGGTATAAATGATTTGTTGGTATGTGTTGGTTATAAAATAATTGTTTGTATAGATGCTTGTGATGTTCACTTTATGGAATGAATAACACTTGTATACCTTTGTAGGGACTTAATGAAATAAATCTAATAGCTATAGAATTGGAGGAAAACAATGTTATCTTGCAATTGTACCACCTAGTGGTAAGGACTAAAGTAATTGATTGAAAAATATAAAGTATTTAACATAAGCCTTTTCAGAGTTGCACTTTGCTTCAATTTATGCATACCAATATTTTAAAAGTTGTAGACATTTACATTTCAACAATCATGCAATGTTTGTTGGGATTCTCTAATATAAACAAGGACAAGTTCATATTTACATTTTGATATACAATTTTAGGAATAAAAAAAGAGTTATCTTTAATTTTTTCCACTTGAAGTAGATAGAAGAAGATGATAAACATTTGTTTTAGAAAGATTAACATCTTAGCAATGTGATTAACACTTGTTTTAGTAATTAGTTGGTCACTTCTATCTGAAAAAAGGTTAAACCTTAAAGAAGCTGAAGGAACCCAAAAGGAAAAATTACTAGATGTTAAAAATCATAATATTCTTTGTTTTTCATGCCAACTGCTCACTGGAGCTTAATGTTTCTCAGCCTCAAGTTAAGAGCAAGACACCAAGAAACCAAGTTCATGATAAGATAACCAAATAAAAAGGTATTTTCAGGGTTGTTACTTGATAAATTTCTGCATATCATTCTTCCTAGAAGTTTATGGATGTTTTGCATAGTACATGCATACTTAGTGATCATTTGGAGAAACTCAATCTAATAAAGGGTTATGATCCTTTAGTCAATTCGATGAGTTTCAGTTAGGTAATTTCAAATAATTCAGTTTATCTAAAACATATATTGCTTTAATGTTTATCGTCATGCAATAATTAGCAATCATTAATCATTGCATGTTTTTTTGCTAGGTTGGAGGTTTATCAATTATTGATGGCAAGAATGCTTATTTTCATTAATGCAGATTACAACTACAATTCTACAATCTTACGCACTGTTGTTTCCAGGGGAAATCAATGTTACTTATTCACCACTAAGTTAGACTGAGTATTTTATGCTTCTCTTTTTTGGACTTTCTTTTTTATTTTATTTTTCCCATTGGTAATTGGGTTCTAAAAAGTGGATCATCTTGATAGTCTGTTTTTCTAAATCCTTTTTGTATGTACTGTGTTTAGTGTCACTAACGTTTTTCCTCAAGTAAGTCTGAACTTTGCTGGTGGGGCATCTATGCTTTTAAGATCACGGGACTACCTGATACAACAAAATTCTATTGTAAGTATTCAAACTTCAATTGCTATTTCTTAGATTCTCTGAGCGTCTTGAGAACAGATATTGCTGATAGCATTTTGTTATTCACGAACACTTTATTACTTTGTATTGTCCAACTTTTATGTACTATATGTGACCTCACTAAATGCTATGGTGAACCTATGCATGTCACAGGGTGGTGCAGCAATGTGGTGTATTGGTTTTCAAAAAATCCAAGGTCAAGGGGTAACAATTCTAGGAGGTATAATACATCCATACCAATTTGAAAACTTTATGTCCTATATTCATCTCTTTTATGGTGACATCTAGCATGAATAAATGGACTAATTTTTGCATTTGATTGAGCACAAGTTAAAAGTTTGAAGCTTGAGCCTATATTTAGAAAGAAAATTGTTATATTGATTAGATTTTTTGGACCACTTATAGCAAATTGTCATATTACAACAACGTAGGTTCTTTGTTAGTGAATGTTTCTGCAGCAACTTGCACTGGCAGAAGTGAATATGTGAATGTTGGAGAGGTGGGTGGAAGCATTTCTTTACTTCAATTGACAAGGACAAGGTTTCTTGGTTTTCCTTGTGCATCTAACACTAATTTACTGCTTTGGATTCTTATAGCATTTATACATTGTAAGAAATATTCTTTTTCATATGCATATTCTTTTGTTGGTATATATTTGTCACAATAGGCAATACCACATCAATTTTAATGTTGTTTGTGCATCCTCTCTGCACAATAGGCTTGTCTATCCGGTTCACAACTAAACCCAAAATAAATCCCAAGTTGCTATACAAAATGTTTTGAGCTTTATACGATTCGTGATACGAGAGTAAAAACGATTATTCTTATTTGCGAACAACTAGAACCGTATCGTGAATCGTATAATACTTACTACTATTGTTCACAGTATTTTATTTATCTTATTGACATTCCCTTATGGCTGCTAAGGAGGTCAGAGGTGGGACATGGAGAAAGAGTGATAATAAGTTGACTTTCAATCTACTGCAAAACACTACTCAATTCTTATTTTGTAGTAATAATATACAATATACAACTTTAAGTATACAATTAATTTTTGTTATACTCTTTTTGTACTTGCTTTTTATGCACTTATTATAAAATCTGATGATAAATTATTGAAATATTCCTAGTTTTTTCTATCAGCAAATAATTTTTTTGTTAAAGTATAATTATGATTGGTTTAGACAAAGTTTAATCAAGAGTTTATCATTTAATCATTAATGTATAAATTATATCTATAATTGAAAAGATAATAGATAAAATTATTTTTAATATAAGTTGTAAATTGTTTTAAAAAATTGTTATCAAATATTACTTCTTAAACGAGTATTTATACTATAAGATTCAACAAATTGTAAATAAAAACTTTTAAAAACAAACCATCCTTTTACTTCAAAGCTTTTTATAATCCTGCATGCTTTGAATGGAATCTTATAGTGTGGTCAATAACTAATTTTAATATTTAGTTATTATAGAATTTCAGGAATAATTAATGATGATAAATTGCATACCTATTTAGACCGTTGTTAGATGATAACCCTTTGAATGCAAGTGGAGATGTGACTCTTGATGGATAAGGAGTTATTACAATGGTTGGAAATGGACCTACACTACTTACTACTTCACATTTGGTCCAATAAAATGCAATATAAATATATGGATTCAAAATAATTTGTTCTTTTATGTTTATAATTCTAATAAAAATTTATACAATAAATTTGAGTTCTTAAAAAATTAATGTATTTATCGTTTTTAAAATTGTGTTAGAACCGTACTAAAATTGTCAGAAATCTAATATATTTTTTGAATTAAATACTTCGCCGATACATATCCTACAAGTATTATACGAGTGTCAATATTTGATATGTGTGTCTAACACAGATACATCATTTAAGAGACTGTCCAAGCCTCATAGAGTGCAAGCAATAAGCCTAAATTATTAAGCAAACAATTAATATCTTACAGCAAATTTAATAAATTTGAACTGCTCACCCTGCAGGGTACCCTATGTATATGAGGCTTGTTTTTTTGGCTAACATTCTCTTCTTTCGATCTGTTTCATAATATAAAATAAAACATATGAATGGGAAGTATACATTGTTTTCGTTACACAGTAAACAAATGGTTACAACAGTAATACAAACAAAATGGCATTTGATGATGTGACTAACGAGCTGAGTCCTAAAGTGACCTTCTAGCACTAACAGTGCTTCAAACCACCATCAACACTTCTCTCTCATTGTGCAGAGAATCAAAGTATGGAAGTAAGGAACGAAGCAAGACCAAAATCATAATCAAGCATGGAGGGCATCAACATCTCTCACTCCATCCACCACCTCATCATTTATCTCCCTGATTGCCTCTTGCTGATGCAAAAGAAATACACAATTACATCAATATATTTTACTCACAACAAAAATTGCAATGACAGTACTAAAAAATCATTAAATAGAAACCAATTCTAAATACTAAAAATAATTAGTTGTTATATTGACTAAATTAGATATCATCTTAGAAACTAAAAAGTTATTGGTTTCTAAATTAGTTTATATCATTGATAAATAGTTTCTAAATAGTTAATATAACAACTAATTTTTTTTGTTTCTAAAATTAGTTTTTATTTAATGATTTTCTTGTAGTGTAAGATCCAAAACCATCTGGTTCCAACCTATTTTTAGGTGACACGCTTATTAACACTTTTGTACAAAGTGAAGAATGTGTTTACAGGTGCTAAAGATTGGTTGGAACCTCATGTTCTTGAACCATATAACAATTTCTCTCTTCATAAAGCAATGTATGCACTTGAAAAGATAGTTAGCTACTACCTCTGGATCTTTATTTTGTTTCACAACTACACACTTGGAAGCACTAATACTCGCACTTTTTAACAAGCTACGTGCACTGCAGTTTGGTCTGGAAGTTCCATTTTGAGAACCTGTGGCATCAGACTCTGGAGAGCTCTGTAGATTTGATCCACTTGGATTTTCAGAATCGTTGTGTTGTTTACTTTCATCCTTGGGAGCACAAACTCTCTCTCTGCATAAAGTGAAATTGAGTATTACAGAAAAGGTTCATATGCTAGTGATGTCTAACATGAAAACTTTTATAAAAATAAAATAAAAAGGTTCATAGGCTTGTCTACCAAACTCATCTTTTAACAGACATTAATATTAAAATCCATGAGTAATAACAAATATGAAATCTCAAAAAGAACAAGACAAAAAGGCTGTTTAATGTGCAAGTTGCCAATCAAATATTTGAATATGTTGGACAAGTTTGAACCAAATGTTTAACCAAAGACTTGCCTAGGTAAGGAGGCATGCTGTCTCTGCAATGGAGTGCTTCGTTCACCTTTTCCATAATGCTCCTCAAGATGTGCAAACTGTCTCTTGAACCGATCAACCCCACTATGCAACAAGACAACATAGAATTACCAACTAATAACCAAAACGATGAAAGATTAAATTTCAAAAAACTTCAGATTCCATGTTAGAGTTCTCAGATGAAGTGTGGAACGTAAATGGAAAATTAGCCGACAGAAATGTTGTATTCAGTACAAACTTTAACTCTAAGGATTAAAATTTATATACAAAAGGGAATAAGATTTTGAAAGTATTTGCCAAAAAGTAAAAAAATAAATAAAAATGAAATATAAAAGTAGGTGTTAGTAAACGTTATACAGTAAAAGCTGGCTTAGTATCTTATTTAGTATTGAAGAACTAGTGTTTGTCCCTTGTGACAGGACTATAAACAGTGGTTTGGATATTAATTGTAGCAGATCTACCTTGGATACATGAAGCTAGTTTGATCTCCACCACGAAGATGTTCTTGGAGCATTTGGGGATGATACTCCAAAATCTGTTCACTTAAAATATTTAAAGAATTATTATCACAGGACTAAAAAGAGTAGAAGACAATTCACTACAAGAAATATTGATGTTAGCCTCTCCAAAAAATCCACACAAAGACTAGAAGGGAGACACTAAATGATAATTATAGTGAGTTTAGTGCCCCTTTTGGTCCTTATGTGGGTTTTTTGAGGAGGCTAACATCAATATTTCTTGTAGTGATTAATTAAAGTAGGAGTTACATAAATGTACTACGATCATACCTCTCGATAAATCAACTCCCTAACATCATCTTTGGTCAATTTCCTTCTCTCAAATTCAAACTCAAGCTTTGAAATGGGTTGAGTGGACGGTTCACGGTCTATGTTTGCCAAACCAAAGAAGTAAGGATCAGCTAATGCCTGGTGTCACAAGCATAAGAGAAATAATGAAAAAACCTCATAGGTAATTATCAATGAAATTTTCCCATTGGGATAGGAGACCAACCTCTTCAGCTGATGGACGGTCTTTAGGATCAAATGCAAGTAGGCCCTCTAATAAACGAAGAGCCAATGGATCTGCATTTGGAAATTTTTGGGAAAATGGAACTGGTTGCTTTTTTCTCATGCTATTGAGATACCTTTTAGCCTTTTCATTTCGAATCTGCAAAATTAAGATTAAAAGTTTATACACTTGGAGGATATTGTATAGAGTGGATAAAGCCATAAGGTGCATCTTGAAAACATAAAACAGGATAAATTTGAAAGAAAAAGAACATTGGAAACATAGAAATACTCCAATTACACCATGTCACAACATAAACCTGCCCTATAGATTTCATAAAACTTCAAATTAGATTTTGATGTACTAACCCTTGCAATGCACTCGGGAGGAGGAGTGCCAAGCAAATCGGTCATGAGATCCAATTGGTGCACAACATTTTTCCCAGGAAACAATGGCTTCCCAGTGAGCATTTCTGCAAATATGCATCCAATGCTCCATATATCAATCGCAGGGGTGTACTGCAAAAGACAAGAATTTCAAAATTGCACGCTTGTTTCAACACACCAAGCCTGTTCAATAACTTATATTATATACAAAGGAAGAAAAGATGTTGCTAAAAGAAGAGTAGAAACTTACTTTTGAGAAAAAAGAACCACATAATTCTGGTGCACGGTACCACCGAGTTGCAACATAATCCTTATTCAAAGTAGATAAAATAAGTCAGCCACAGGGTTAGGGAGAAACCCAGATTACAATATGCAGTTTCCTACTCTTAGAAATCAGAAAGAACATAGTTGATATATGTAACAGTTCAACATGGTCACACAATGGTGTACTCACAGTCCAGAATATAGCTGATGGAGCATCATTGAATGAAACTCGAGCAAGCCCAAAATCGCATATTTTTAGTTTGCAGTCAGCATTAGCAAGAATATTTTTTGGCTTCAGATCACGATGAAACACGTTTGCTGCAAGAAAACACTACACTAATCATTATCTGAAAAAGTAAAGGACCAAGTTCTAACAAGGATATAGTACCTGAATGAATATATTTCAGGCTCCTAAGAAGTTGGTACAAGAAAAATTGGTGGTGCTCAGGAGTAAGATCATCATTGGCCTTGATTACTTGATGGAGATCAGATTCCATCAACTCAAACACTACATAGATATCCCTGAACTCTCTCCGTGAAGGAGGAAGCATGATATGCTTAATTTCCACAATATCAGGATGTCTAAGCAACCGCAAGAGCTTAATTTCTCTAAGGATCCGCGTGGCATCGGATACATGCTCAAAAACATCATTAATTTTCTTGATTGCAACCCTTTCACCTGAGTGAGCATCAACGGCAGAACCCACAACACCATAACTTCCTTTTCCAACAACCTCTTGGATCTGGTATTGACTTGCCTCTCCATACTCGGTGAAAAACTCTGACTCTGGGGCACCCTGATTGATAACCACAAACCATAAGAAACAAAATTTTAAGACTATAACTCAATCTGCTCTTTTCTTTTTACCACAACAAGTGCTACAGTAACGTGTGAAATACAGCAAAAAAATCCATCAATAAAGTACACAACATTCACACAAACTAACAATGCCATGAAATTCAGTACTTTGTCTCCACAAGCAGAACACACACCACAAAACTTTTTCTCTTCATTTCTCACGTGTTTCCTGCATCCAGGGCAATCTTGTGCCGACGACATCACATATTAAATGTGGACATTTCTTTCTCGACACATCTTGATCCAAAAAATCAGCCCCTTCTGGTTGGTACACCCCCATCTAGCTAGTAAGTACTTCATAGGGGACTGGGAAAGGAATTAAACAATAACTTGATAAACTACTTTTGCGTCAGGTAATTACTTGTGAGAGAGAGAAACAAAAATAAGGTACAACCAAATTGATCCAGCAGAGGTGAAGACAAAAGAACAATCACAGAAGACGATAAAGGAGTGGATTGGGAAAAAATAAAAAACGAAACTTGAGCAGTACCCAATAGAATAAGTGAAACAGAAAAGGAAAAGAGAAGAGAAAAGAGGTTGCAGGAAGAAAAAAGAAGAGATGGGGCGATGAAAAGATAACCTTTTTGTGAAGATCCATAGAAGAGGGTCTGAAGGGGATTTGTGCAGGAACTTTGATGGGCTTCAAGGTGGAGAAATCGAAATCAGGGTCAACGAGGTGGTGGTGGTTGGGAATGGAAGGCAACTGCGCGCGCAAATCTCTCACGTAGACGCGGCTATTGTTGGCATTGTTGTGGGTTTCAACAGAGTTGGAAGCGCGTCGTTGAAACAAACGTCGAATCCCTTCCACGAGCGTTCCTCCACCACCCATGAATATCAACACATAGATTATTACCACTTCACTCTTTCTTTGATCCCTTTGACTCTCTGCGTTTCTCCTTCTCTCTTCTCTCTTCTCTCTTCTCTCTTCTCTCTTCTCTTCCACTTCAACCAAACCAATACCCCTTTTATTTATTATCATTTTTTTATTATCCCTGTTACGTTTTTAATCATATTTCTTCAACTCCCTCCTTTTTTTTATGAAAAAACACTTTTTTTTATGAAAAAACACTTTTTTTTCTTTTTTTCTCTCTTTTTCCATATATGACAGTTCACACACCCAATATCATTGGCTGAGTGATAACACATAACAGAAAGAGAAAGATGGCAGCTTTTGGTTTGGTGAAGATGACGTGTAACTTATATGTTACAAACATTCTTATCAACATTCATACTATACGAATATAAGGTCTTACGTGGTTTTGGTATGCGGTGTTTAAGGTGGTAATTACTTACTTGCCTTTTAGAACATGTTTAAATCTTGAGGTGACGTGTGAATTAGGTCTTAATTTGGATTTGGAACACACATTCATCATTGCGTGTGCCCATCTTTCTTAATCATTCTTCTGCCATAAACTTCTTTTACATTCTTCTAATTAACAACATAATAAATACAAAAATTAACGGAATGTTAACAATTCTAATCAAAATATGCTACTCATATCAAATATTTTATATTTTAATATAAGTTCTTTCTAGTTATATATATATATATATATATATATATATATATTAATCAATAATAAGACATTACTTAATGTAATTAAAATAATTTAATTATATGGTAGTAATAATATTAAAAAAACAAGGAAAGCATGAGTAGGTAGTTGTTTATTCGAGTTACTGTTATATTCAAACAGTACAATGTAACCTAAAACTTGACCCATTTTGTAGAAATTAAGTATTTTTTTAATAAAAATATTATGTAGTTACGAAATATATCAAATAAAAAAAATCATTTTAATATATTTAAAAAAAAATTATCTGATTAAAAATAATTATAAAAATGTGTAACTTTTATTTTATATAATGATATAGATCATAGCTCCGTTATGTCATAAGGTGAAATAGTCTGTGATGGTTTTATTCACTTTTGTATTATTTTTTTTTTTTAAATTTTGCTTCAATTATCTTTTTATTTGAAATATTCAAACTAATGCACAAAGAATAATCTCTCCTTATCATACATTTAATTTTTAAATTATTCTTGAATGGTAACGAAATAATTTATTCTTAAATATTCATTTCGTTCGTTAAATTAATTTTGTAATATTTAAACTTATATGAACTAAACGTACATTCACATGTCTTGAACTTAATTTATATTATGCACCCAAAAAACTTATTTTTTGTTGCATTTGATATCAATATTGATGTTATATTTTTTTAAAAGTAACAACATTAATTATAATTGAGTTTGAAGCAATGGGTTATGTTTCGAATAACATTTTAATATGTTATTAATTTTTTTACCATAAAAAATATTTTTTTTCCCTAAAGGAAACTTTTTTAAAAACCTTAACCTCAAATTTATTTATTTATTTCCATTAAACGATTGATTAATTTTGTTTTTCAATCTTTGTTTAACAACATTAATCTTATTACCACTAATAATTATAATAAATAAAATAAATTGCATGGTGCAAGTATATAATACTAAATCACAGCTAATATATTATTAAAGCAAAAAAATGTCAAAGACAGAATAAATTTAAATAATCAAAAAAATGCATTAGGTGGCCATATAACATGAGTGACAGGTAGTGTTTGGTATAAAAAATGATTAAATGAAGTTCTTTTATTGGACGCGATTCTAAGACGCCCAATCCAATTTTGAAACGAATTGCCATAAAGATTCATAAAGCACAGTAGCCACGTGAAAATAAAAAAAGTGAAATTTTATTTTAAATAAATTAAGGTTTTATTTTATTTAATCTAGATGATGAATGATTCTGTTACCTAAATTTTGTTCAAAATAATTAAGTTTCATTTAGTGTGGTTTTTTTTAACTCGTAAATTTTCAAATTTTTAAGGAAAAAATCCAAAAAAAAAAGTGGTTTGAATTAGAATAAATTAAGATAGATGAAAAATAATTCATTATAATTTTTATATTTTATTTTTTACTATTTAAACACGACTTCGTTTTCTTATTTAATCTGATTCGTTTATGTCATTCTATATAATATATAATAAGCATTATTATGATCCTATGCAAGTGTGTGAATTTTTTAATTTTTTTAATAAATAGAGAAACTAGTGTTATGCATTGTTTTAAGTTAATTTTGTTTAGAAATGAAATTTGAATTGTATAATTTGAAAAACATTATTATAATTTTTTAATTTTAAAAATTGAAAATTATTTTTTAGATTTAAGGATGATTTTAAATTGTAGAATTTGAAATATTGTTTTTATGAAATGGGGAAGATGATGAAGTGCATAGATACTTAAACTTAATTTTTTTTTTATTAAAGATATATTTGATTTTTCACTAAAAGGGAGGAGGTGCAGAAATAAACTATGGAGGTGGAGGAAGAAATTGCACAAACTTAAAATACTTCGGTCATAAGGCCCAAACCATAAAATACAATTAAAGCCTGAATTAGAACAATAAAATCTTAAGCATTATTAATTGTAAAAAAAAAATGCTAAACAATGAATAAAATATAATGACTCATCAATGGTCTTGACCCATATATAAAAAGGTAATAAACTAATAAGCCAAAGATTAAAAAAAAATTATACGTTAGCCAAATTAAAATTTAAAAATAATTGTTACTTTAAAATCATGGAGAAAAAAATAATTAAGTTGTTCAGATTTTATAAAAGTTAAAGATAATTTTTTTCATATGATATACGCTTATTATTGATATTTAATTTGATTATTATGGTAAGTTGTTTAAAAGTGTTAGAGTCATTATTTATGTTAAAGTATTGAATCTAGGCAATTGTAAATGTGACACTTCAATTCACGTTAAAAATGAGACTCAAATTCATAGTAAAAGCCAAATTTTGCTTACAGTATATTAAATATGAATAAATTCAGAACTAAAGCTAAAAGAGACAAGTTGATGGTTGTGATTTTAGGAAAGAAGAGATAATATTTTTTAAAAAATTGTAAAATTCAATTATAGTGATTTTAACACTCAAGCTAATATTTATGTTTTTCTCATAGAATTATTCAAATTGTTTTGTGTTATAAAAAGATAGTGACATTCTCAATAAAACATATTACAAATAAGATATTCAATATGTATTCTTCTATGTAACCAACCAATTTTATCATAACGTCTATCATTAGCATATGTTGTAAACACTTAGATGGTTTACTAAAATTTGTAGTTATACAAAACATTGTTAGAATAGTCAAAATACATGTAAACCACTTAGTTGTTGTTTTTATCATCAAAACATAAAAATATAAACTCCATGTATGATTTTTTAGTCAACAAATTGTCTTGTAAGTCACAAATCATCTAGTGTCTCAACAAATTTTTTAGGTTAACAAATTGTCTACACGTATAATTTAGGACCTCAGCGTGCAACCACGATGAAGATTGTAATTTAAAAAAATAAAAACACAAGTTAAAGCATTTGTAAAATACAATTTTAGTTTAAACATGATGATATCCGTCTTTTTCTCATATATTTTAATGAGTAAGTATTTATGTGTAATTTCTTCTATAGAAAAACTACACAACTTACACTAATATTGATGTTCATATATCTTTTTATATGTTAAAACAAATAATCCCTTCAATAGTATATGTGGGACTTTTATTTACACGAAAAAACAATAATTAAATTAATGTGACTAAGTTGATTTAAGATAATTTGAATAAATTCAAAATTTGATTGTATGTTTGATTGTATGAAAGATAAACAAGCAAACAAAATGATAGAAGAAGACATCCAAAAAGAAGAATAAACTAACATTTAACTCTAAATGATGTGTGATCATGCATCAAAATAATTGTTCTTTATTCTTTAATTAGACCATATTATGAAAACATAAGATTTCATGCACCCAAGTTCATGATTATGATTTTTGGAAAGAAAAGACAATAATTGAAAGAAACTATAAAATTAAATCTTAAAGTAAATTTAGTTCATATGGTAATTTCTATATTTTTCTCCCAAGTTGTAGGTGTGTGTAAAATTTATTGCATAAAAAAACTATGCAACTTAATATAACATTATTGATCGTTCAAGTGTTGTATTTCTTAAAATAGTAAATCACTTCACTAGTAAAGGTGAAACTTTAATTAAGTAAAGAATACAAAAATAAAATAAAATAAATCCTTATCATTTAAGGCACATTAAAGTATAATAATTTTAAAAACAAGTTCTATATGTATATTTGTTTAATTAAATATAATCCTATATCAAGGGATCAACGTCTTAATAATGATTAGATATCTAAAATATTAATGATTTCGATGATAATAAATATTTTTAATAATGATTAAATATCTAAAATATTAATGATTTCGATGATAATAAATATTTTAAGTTTATTGAAATTCATAAATTTGTATGGTCAGACATAAATTTTAAATGAACCTATCAGGTACATTTTAAAAAGAGTTTATCACATTAAATATTAAACCAAAGTAGCTTGAGATGATAAATCGAAAATATTATATGAAGAACATATGAAAATAAGATAAACACAAGTTATATTAAAACTTTAAACACAAAATATGGAGAACAAATGAAGTCATGAAAAAAACATTGACACAAGTTTCACAACACCAAACAAGTTTAATTAAATATTGAATACAAACTAAATGATCAAAACACATTTGAAACCGTTAAACTACACAAACACGTGAACTTCTCTTAACAAATCTTAAAAATGAAAATCACCTAATCTTTTAAAAAAAGTTGTCTCACTTTCCAAAGATGACTCTAACACACACACCTAATTCTTGAGTTTGTGTACTTATTTTGATGTTATTAGAAGTGGCCAAATAGATAAATGTTATCTTTTAATATGCACATTAAATTTAATAGTAAGAGTTATCAACGTAAAATAATGTCTTTACTAAAAGAAAAACATTTAACAGAAAAATATTAAAAAAAATGCAAGTAACATTTTGTAAAATTGACCAAAAAAAATGCCCAAATTAAAGACTTTGATAGGATTTTTAAAAAAAAAAAAAGTATAATTCACAAATTTATGATAATTGAGTGGTTAAATATACAATTGGATGTTATAATTGTTTAAAAAAAATATTCAATCTATGAGATTTACAAGTGTTATTGAATAACCTAAAATCTTGTAAATTTAGTTAAATATGTGTTTATAAAAAAAGTCTCATTTCATCCATTTGCTAAAAATACTTTATACTGAAAATACATATTAGAAGACGTTTCTACCATAGTTGGTAGAAAATGTGATACTAGTATGTTTGAAAAGGTTAAAGATGTAAATTATTATTTTGAGAAAAAATGAGTTTGAGATCTCAAATGATGTTAAATAATACAATTTTTTTTATTAAAGTTAAAATTAAAATTATAAAAAGGAACAATAAAGATTTACATGCATAAATATGTTTAAGTTTTTTTAGTACCATGACTGGTTTAAAATGATTTGTTCTTTATTTTTATAATCATACTAAAAATTTATAGAATAAGTTTAAATTTTGAAAAAATTAATGTATTTCTTATTTTTTAAAATTATGTTAGAACTGTGCTAGAATTGTCAAAAATTAAACAAATATTTTTTGAATTTGACACTTTACTAATACATATCCTACGAGTGTCGTCATTTAAGAAGAGTGTCTGAGCCTCCGAGTCTCATAGATCGCCAATATCAATCACCGATATTGTCTCCTTTCGAGTTTTTGACCTTCATCATGATTTTGTTTTTAGAAGATGTCTCGATAGATTAAAAAAAAATATTTAAATTACTTTCGACCTCGACTCCCCTCCTAAATTATATGAGATTATATTATGAATGTCCCGGAGCGATAAATTTAGTAGCCCTACTTGAATAATATGAAAGATTTTTTTTTAATTTTGATATGTAAAAGAAAGTGAATTGATGAAGTATGAAGAAAGTGAATGAATGGAGAAAAGAATCAAGGGTGGAGAATGGTGGATAGGTGACATAAGATTGAGACAAGATTAAGCTATTCTCTCTTAAGTCATGACTCACTCTGTTTCTCCCAAACACATCTTTCAGATGACCTAACCTAACCCCTTTCAACTCTCATTTCTCTTTTTCCCAATCTTCTCTCTCACTCTCTCCCTCCATGGACCCACCCTCCGACCCTCCTCCTCCGACTCCGGCCACCGTACCCTTCACCGTCCAACCCAACAACCACCTCCCACCGCCCGACCCTATCTCCACTCCCAACCACCCGCCGTACGACGAGGTACCTTTACCGCTTAATCTCAATTTCTTTATCTGTTTTCTGAATTTGACAGACACTAACATGCGATTCACAACTGTGTGGTGTTGCGTCAGATGATATACACGGCTATTGGGGCTCTGAAGGAGAAAGATGGGTCGAGCAAACGCGCAATAGGAAAGTACATAGAGCAAGTCTACAAGAACCTTCCAACCACTCACTCTGCTCTTCTCACGCACCACCTCAACCGTTTGAGATCAGTTAACCTTCTCGTCATGGTCAAAAAGTCCTACAAGCTCCCTGGATCTGATAATCTTCCTGCATCTCCTCCCTCTCAAGTTCACAAGACCCGTGGCAGGCCTCCCAAACCAAAGCCCCAGCCCATCGTCGACCCTGTCTGGGCTTCACTCGGCCTGTCGGATGACCCTGACCCTGCCCCTGCTCCTGAATCCGAAAAGAGAGGCCCGGGTCGTCCCAGAAAGATCCTGGGTGTGAGCCCGGGCTCGGCAGTGCCGGCCCGGAGGGGCCGCCCACCGGGCTCCGTTTCGAGATCTAAGTTGTCCAAGAGGTTAGGGCGTCCGCCCAAGCCCAAATCCGTCTCGGGGATCTCCAGTGGGCTCAAACGACGGGGCCGCCCGCCTAAAGCCAAATCCAACCTCTCCGTAATCCCCTTTGCGGTTCCGGTTGCTCCTGACCAGCCCACGGTGCAGCCCATCGTTCCAGACGCTTCTGTGTCCAATGGGTCTCCCAGGCCCAGAGGACGCCCCAAAAAGATTGTTCCTCCTGGTGGTGCTCCACCGCTCACTCCCACTGCCGACGGTGGTGTAGCCCGTGGCCGCGGACGGCCACGTGGGGTCTTGCCCATTATTAGGGCGGGTCGGCTCCAGAAACTCGCCGTTGGAAGGGCTAAGAATCCTGCAAGAAGGCCTGTGGGACGCCCTAAGGTAATAACATTTTTTGTTTCTTAATATCAGGTCTTCAAGTAACCTGAAGTGTGAAGGTTGTGAAGTTTATGTTTTTAATGTAGAGGGTGTTAGTATATTAGCACTATTTTTTATGTCATCTCTCTGTTTTTCTCATTTTTCCAAGACAAGCATAGATGCATTTACGCTTATTTATGGTTATGATTATTTTGGGGTGTTTGATACTTTAAGTACTGACTAGGTTGAAGATTGAATGCCTAAATTAAGCCTTATCATGGCTGACTTTTTGAAGTAACTATTTTCGTAAACAATTACTTCTCAATGAAAATGTGGAGAAAAAAAATGTTGTTTTAATGAGTGATTTTCGCAACAAATATTGTGGGCCAATTTTATATATGTACATATGTTTTGATTTTTTTTATATTAAGCAAGCAGAGAGTAAAAAATTGTTTATATTGCTTTGAATTTTGACCATTTGAATAACAAAAATGTTTTATTTTGTCATAATTCCTATAGGATTACTTTTGTTGTCTCTTGGAAGTCTTGTTTGAGGATGTGGTTGTACGAAAAAAATTAAGAGTATCTGATGTGAGCATGTTTGTCTTGTAATGCGTTCTTCTAATCTTGTACTGTAAGTGGTCCGTACGGTTTCGATGTTGTTTGTTTTAAATAGAATTGCCGTGCAGAAGGGGAATTTTCTTTTACTATAATCATATGTTTCTGAAGTGATATCTGAAGCTTTTTCATCCCATCAGAATTGCCCTCTGCGGTAAATGAGAATGTTCATGTTACTTTTGCTGACTATTTATTTTAGATTTTGGTGATGTTATTTTTGAATTTTTGGACATGATTGAGACGTGTACTTAATGTGAGTTAAAATTGATTTTCATATTAAACCAAAGACACCTACTACTGTTATGCGTATAATTTGTATTTTATTTTATTTTTTTAAAAAAATTAATAATTTAAAATATTGTTTTTTCGAAATATAATTATATGAATAAGTTATTTTAGCAGTAAATCTTCTAAAACTACTTTTTCTAAAATACTGGTCGAATGAAGCCTTTTTGGATTGATATCATTACAGTATCATTCTTCTGACTTATTTGTTTGTTATGTTTGGGGGAGGTAGACTTTGGATTGGAGGTTGAAAATATCTGGATTCTTTAGTTTGATTAAAGAATGTCATGTAACAAAGAAAATAGGCACATGTTTGTGATTTTTAAGTATCTTTTATTCTGAAAAAATATTTCTGTTTATGAATTTAAAGTACATATCTCTGTCGCTTAGATCAGCTATACCTGATAGTGAGAATTGCTCTCTCTTGCATATTGTGTTGCTTTATTACTCGTGAAACAGGGATCCACTGCTGCTGCAATCAGTGCACACAAGGTTGCTAATGAAGATCTAAGGAAGAAGCTTGAACACTTTGTGAGTTGAAATTGGCTTCCATTTGAATGTTGAATTGTTTATCAGATTTTTTTTTAGGTTTTATATTTCATGCCTCCCTTGTTTGATTTAACAGCAAGCCAAAGTGAAGGAGTCTCTTGGCATGCTCAAGCCGTACTTTAACCATGAAAGCCCAGTCACTGCAATTGCAGCAATTCAAGAGCTGGAAGTGCTGTCAACTTTGGATCTTAAGGCAGCATTGAGGGAAGAGACTCATCAACAGCCAGAGCCCCTGCCGCAGACACAGGTGGTGTATGAACAGCAATATGCCCCCCAGGTGCCGCAACAGCCACAGCTGCAGCAATTTTTTCAACCTCATACATCAGCTCAAAACTAGTCCTGAATTGATGGAGAACAACTTGTACAAGTGTTTTTAACTAGGCACAAGAGGTAAAAGACGTGTAAAGCGTGTAGGAAGTAGCAGAAAAACTGATTTTCTGAGTGGAATGACTGTCCATTTTAGTGTGTTGTTGACCCCTGAATCATAACTAGCAGCGGGTACTGATGATTCTGTTGTTATTTAAACTTCTTTATTCGACTTTTGCAGTTAAATTTAGTCACATCATTGTGTGTGTTGTTGATTCCTTTTAATTTTTTTTATTCTGCTGGCTACTGCTTCAGTGCTTACTTGCTATTTCTCATTTTGAGTACTTGTGTTTTGTGAACTTTTTTTAGTTTTGTTGCCGTTTGACACTATTGGATAGGCCTAGTGAAGGATTCAAATTGAATGATCCTCTGCAACCTATAACTTTCTTCAGTTAGTATTTCCAACAAATATATGGTTTTAGGGGTAAATGGGTGGATTATTATAAAACCTATACGAGTTTGAAGTGTTTTCATTTAAAGCTATAAGCAGAACTGTGAACCTGCTTTTGAGGATACAATGCTTCCTGTGTTTTAAAGTGTAATGGAATGTAATACTCTGATTTGTCAGTGAGCATCGAAAGATTTTCATGTGATGATTCTCTGGCTTTGAAAAAGCTAATTTCGCTTAAAGAAAAAGGTTCATTGATTGAAAATCATTTTTAAACTTAAAAAAGGCCACAATTATGCTCTGTACAGGCATATTTTAGTGAGCTTCCTGAACAATTTGTATTATTATTACATGTCATTATTCTTTGGTTGTCTCATAAGTGTTTAAACTTTTCTCTTTCTATAATTTCCCAACTTCCAAAGAAAGTTCGCACTTGTCACATACCCAAAAAGAAATTCCAATCAAAATGGCAAAAGAATTTATGTAAAAACATATGAAATGAGGATCTAACACCCTTCTTAAATATTGTTTCAGTCGGAGACATATATTAGATATTCATAGAATACGTATTGACAAAGTATCAGATTCAAAAAAGTATTTATTAAATTTTTAATATAATTTTAACACAATTTTAAAAAAAAAAAATACATTAATTTTTAAAAAATTAAAATTTATTGTATAAATATTATAATTATAAAAATAATGAACAAATATTTTTGAACCAGTCATGAAAAATATTTTTCTACTAAAAAACCTGAAATATACTTGTATACATAAATCTATAAACCTTTAATTGTTAATTTATATAATTCATAATTATATATATAGATTCATGTTCTCTTGTTCTGTATTTTAAATATATATATATGTTCTGACCTCAAGTCGTTGGACAGCATCACTAGGGTCAATCACCGGCATCCGAGGTATTGTCCGCTTTGGAGGTCGGTGCTCCGTCACGGTTTTGTCCTTAAAAGGCGCCTCGAAGGTTTAACTCATTGAGAATAACTTTGTTGGCCGCTTCTGCCTGCCCGTTGGTTTGAGGGTGTTCGACCGAACTCGTTATGTGTTTGATGTGAAGTTTCTCATAGAATTCAGCTAGCCCACGGTCGGTGAACTGTCGGCCGTTGTCTGTGATAACTATCTGGGGTAGG
>Ga0123342_1004322_pt1 | contig 21745 bp, 12 predicted proteins | sample Turbeawhitnodule_FD_89960 | JGI IMG/M metagenome (GOLD analysis project Ga0123342, IMG submission 89960) | Root nodule microbial communities of legume samples collected from Mexico - Turtle bean Mexico white nodule | ecosystem: Host-associated > Plants > Roots > Nodule | place: Mexico: Nepantla...
ATCACTCTCGGCGTGAGGGGGGTGTGTTGGAGATCCCACATCGACTAGAGATAAGGACATTTCATAATATATAAGTGGGTGCAAACCTCAACCTCATGAGCCGGTTTTATGGGGTTGAGTTAGACTTAAAGTCCACTTCGTAATAGTTGTTATTATCATTGTTCATCATATTCAATCACTTTTTCTTTTCTTCATTGTCCATGGCCTCTTCATAGCAATTTGGTTCTTACCCCATTTTTTCAAGATCACAAACTCATCATGAGAATACCTTTTAGATGGTTATATCTCCGGACCTCCCAACCTCCCAGGTTAAACTTTGGTTAAACTTGAGGTGGTTGAGTAACATCACCAAGAGTTGTATCATGCTTGTATCATCATTATCATTAATAGGAACATCTAGCTCATCTCCCAATCATGTTGTTCATCATTTTGAACATCAATATTCAAATTTTGAATAGGTAGTTTGATTCAACATTTATCATGTTATTGTCTTTCTTGGATGCAAAATTCTCTATCTTATCAATGTGTTCAATAGTTTGGTCTTCCATAAATTCAATGCATGACTTTTCTAAAGCTTCAAGGATCATAGAACTTGTAACCAAATTCATCTTCACCCTTGCCAATGAAAATACATTGCCTTGATTTTGCAAGAAATTATCAAATGTGTTGCAACCAAAGACTCTCAAGTACTCATACTTAACATTCTTAAAAAATCAAACTTTTTTTTACTACTCATTATCTAAAGCAACAACAAAACTAAGACCTCAATCAAAATTTTCTTGATAAAAAACTTCAAAAAAACATACATCTCGTTTATTCCGCTAAACCATTAGGCCGAGGGGTTTTAAAATTACTTTCTCAGATGTAATAATGTTTTGTTTGCAATTAACATCAAAGGACCCACAATACTCACCATAATTTGTTGTATGAATGTGCTTTAACTTCTTGCTTGACTTCCTCTTACCAAAAGCATGAAATCATTTAAAATTCTTCAATACTTGGTTTTTGTCTTTAAAGCTTAGTTAACTTCTTAAAACAAGCATCATAAAAGGTAACAAAAATAAATTAAACCAGTAAAGAAATCTACCTTCATCAGGATACAACTTAAAATAAACATTTGGAGCATGTTTAACTTCTTTCACTAAATGCCTAATAAAATCACAAAACTATTGGTGTTCAAAATCTCATTCTTCATTAAACATAAAATGACCTTCAATTTAAAATTTTAAGAGAATTGATTTGTGAGTCTGTCTCATTTATATATATATATATATATATATATATATATATTTTGCTCTAACAATTACTATCCTAATTAATCTACATTCATAAAAATTCAATAGATGGAATAAACATCACTACAAGAAAACCATAAAATAGAAACCAATTTTAGAGACAAAAAATAATTAATTGCTATAGTGACTAAATTAAAGATCATTCTAGAGGTTAAATTTATTTTTATTTCTAAATAAATTTATATTATTGTTAAATAGTTTCTAAATTGATATCTAATTAGTTACTAAAAATCTAACTACCAATTATTTAGATTCTAAATTTGGTAGTAAAAACCTTGGTAGCTAATTAGATACTAATTTAGAAACCATTTAACAATAATAAAAACTAATTTAGAAAAAAAATTAGTTTCTAAAATGATATCTAATTTAATCACTATATCAACTAATTTATTTTTATCTCTAAAATTGATTTTTATTTTATTATTTTCTTATAGTGTTGGATGTTGAAGCATATTCTGACATTGATAATAGATTTTAGGTATATTATATATTTAATATGTTTAAGATGATGAGCTGGAATGTGGTTTAGTTAGACACAAATTAAAGACAACTTATATAACAAGATATTTAATATTTTGATATTAAAATGTTAAACTAATTCATATTTTTAATGCGAAGAATAACATCATTAACCATAAACTCGTCATGTTTTTAGATGATTTTCATGTCATACTTTTTTTAACTTCTTTAGGAATTTTATGTTAAGAAAAGAATAGACTTAAGGGGCTGAAGGAACTAATTCAACTTTCAGAAAGTAATTTAATCTACAACAATTCCTTGTATACGTATAAGAAGATAGTACTTCATCAATGTTTATCATTTCTTTGTACTTTTTTTAAATGACATAACTCTTTTCTCTTTCAACAATTTTAAATAAAATAGAAATTATGATTTTTTTCTTAGTACTGCAGGGAGACTCTCCCAATCTTAAATGGGAATCCAAGTCAAATTATTTCGTTTAATATATATATATATATATATATATATATATATATATATATATATATAAAACACAGAGACATAAAAAAATCTAACAATAAATTATTTTTGAACTAAAAAAGAAATAAAAAATTTTGGGTTAAATTAAGAATGCATTACAATTTTAATAAGTTAAAATTTATAAGGATATCGGAATTTTTATTCTCATTAAAAACACCCTTTTAAATGTTGCAATTTATAATTATATATATTTAGAAAATATTGCATTTAGCCCTCATGAAGTTATCTTAAATTATACTTATATCTCCTCTAGTTTTAAAGTAAACATTTAATATCTCTATGTTTTTAATAGAATGATATTTACACTCTATTTTTTTATTAACAAAGAATAAAATAGATTGAAATGAAGATTTTAAAAATGCCCAAACTTTTATACACAAACTCAAAATTCAGACCAAAAAACCTCAAAATACATAAAAAACATACCAAAAGTGAGTCTAAACATTACTTCCTTAATTTGTTAATAAATAATATTTTAATCTTCTTATGTTTTAATAAAGTGATACTTTTATCCCTAATTTTATTATAAAAAAAAATCACTTTGTCACCTAGAAAGAAATAGAGAGGACATAATTTTCCTGATAATAGAATAAAGAAGCATGATTTCAACAAGTCATCTGCCTGACACTTGTTGTTATATTGCTGTCTAAACTTGCTTTTCAGCTTCTATCATCAAAGATAAGTGTGATTTGAAGATTTTTCTTCCATAAATCATCTCATATAATTTTGGTGTTTTCTTTATGTTATTGATATATTAACACAATCTCAACAATGAAAATACACACTTTACATTATAATATATTTTATTTTTTAATTTAAAAGTATAATTAAATTATTATAAACAGTATTAAATATATATTTTTGTATTGTTCATGGTATCAACAAAACTTTTCTCTTTCTTTAATTTTTAGTTTTTCCTTTCTTTGGGTTTAATTTGATTTTTTTTTATTTGTAATTTCTTTTTAATATTTATATTTTTAAAATTCAATTTTTATCTTTTATAATTTTCATTTAATTTTAAGTAATATAGAATTCAATTCTTAAATAAAATAAGAGAAAGGATTACCATTTTATAAAAAATAACAGAAGATAAATATCTATTTAAAAAATTCGAGAAGATGTTAATATTAATTTTATTAAAAATATAAAGAAAATAAGTATCTACATTAAAACTGAAAAGAAATATACTAGTCATTTAGTATAATATAAAAAATATAAATGTAACTTATTCATATTTTAATTATGTTAATATAAATATATTCCAATAAGTCACTATTTATCCCACTAGGAAATACCCATTTGAATTTACGGTGTAGATTCAAACAACCACCATAATTTTCAACAACACGAAAATGATTTAACATCAATATAACTAACAACATGCTTAAATATTATCAAATACATTTTACATGAATCTTATAAAAAAAATTGAAAACTGATACATATTTTTCTAGGTGATGATGAATTTGTAATGTATACCACACTTTAATATATGACACAAATATATTAATTATTTTTTCTTTTTGGCAATTAAAGGGGTTCAATTCAGAAACATAAAAGAAAGCATTCTGAATGATAACAAAACACCCAAAGGTGACAGTGAGAAATGACAGAAACAGCAGAAGCTACTAACATAGGAAAAGATAGAATTGTGAAAAGAAAGCAGAAGAGAACTACCAAATCACCGGTTCATTCAACCCACTCCAATCTCATAGGAGTAAAATACGTCAATGGCAGCATACCGAACCTGTGGGTGGTGAGCCAGCTATTATCCCAGAAACTCCTGGTGATTCTCTGGGTTTCTGAAACTCCACGCCGAGAACATAGAGGCACAACGTCTTCAGCCCAGCCTGCCTCAAATGAGGGTGACGCCATTCCGCAGCCAGCTAAGGTCACAGACATTGGCCATGTTAAGGTCATAGTCTTGAAGAAGCTTCTCGGCATCAGCTTGAATCCCAACGCCGAAGAAAGTAACATTAGGATCTTCGAGGGAGGAAACCATGGAAGGGGAATGTAAGGAGAGTGGATGATCTGAAAGACGAGACAGGCGCGACCCATGCAGAGTTGGAGGGTGACTACGGGTTTTGCGTGTTGGGTTGCCACTCAATGTCCAAGCCTATGAAGTTCGGATACAGCAAAACTGGTGCCGTTTGCGTCTCCGATACACCCCGCTATGCGACGCGGTATTGAACGCCTTTTATATGGGTCACGGTCTTCTTTCTGAACACGTTAGAGGAGACCATCTCCTCCTTGAACATGTTGGAAAAGTCAGAAAAAACACGGTCCAACGTTTAAAGACCTCTTCCACATTAAGACAAAATTTCAAAATCTCAAACAAAATCTAAAAATCTCAAACAAATCAGTTATGTAAAAAATTATACAAAAATCTTAAATAAAAAGTTATACAAAAGTCTTAAAAAAATCCAAAAAGAAAAGAGGAAATTAAGAACAAATAATATCTTTTTTTCCGTAAAAGGATTTATAATATGAAAAATACACTATATAAATCTGAGTTAAAACGCATAACATTCTGATGTGGTGAGTTGAAAGTTAAAAAAGAAGGCGTAACACTCTGGTGTGATGGACAGCATTGCTGCTGAACGCAGAAAAAGAAGAAGAAAGGAAGAAGAGAAGAAGAAGAAGAAAGGAAGAAGAGAAGAAGAAGAAGAAAAAGAAGAAAGAAGAGAATCTACTCAATGAATCCCTTTTTCAGTGTTCCAATTCCAATTTCTGAGTGTTCCAATTCCAATGTTGAAATTCTTTTATTTGACATTAAATTCATACTTGTCATAGAGAAAACTTTTTCTTTTGTAATAAATTACTACTTTTTCATTTTGTAATACTTGCTTACTCTTTCGTATAATTTACATACAATACAATGTCAATGTACATTGTCAGTGCAACTACTTCAAAAGAAGCGTGGGACATCTTAAAAAAGGTGTTTAAAGGAGTCGACCAAGTTAAGCAAGTGCGTCTAAACTCTTCGTGGCGAGTTGGAGAGCATGAAGATGACAGAGTTAGAAAGTGTATCTGACTACATCACGCTTGTACAGGCAGTGATGAATCAACTCAATTGAAACGTTGACCAATGCACGAGTTGTGAAGAAGATTTTGAGAACATTAACCGACAATTTTGAGAGTATTGTGTGTGTGATAGAAGAGTCAAAGGACCTAGCGACGCTCACAGTCGACGAGCTCGCCGGTTCTCTCGAGGCACACGAGCAACGAAAAAAAATAAGGAGGAAACACTCAAACAAGCACTTCAAACCAAGACGTCAATTAAAGACGAAAAGGTACTATATTGTCATTATGCGAAGGATTGCATCTTCAACAAATGTTATAATTGTGGTAAAGTGGGGGCATTCTTTCAACATTTATGTCTATCAACCTTGACTTATGAAAGTTAACCTTCAGACCATAAACCAACTCATAACCTTATAGTAGCTTTTAATGTGAATACATTAGCGAAGGAGTCTTCACATATGAACGGAGCTAAGGGATCTTCCTGGCTCAACCCTCTCGTTGGTGTGAATTCCTTCGTGGGACTTCCATTGACCAATACTGACATTGTTGTGGACTCCAAGCAACCTCTACCCCACTTAATCCACCTATTATGTAAACCCAACCGTTGTAGCTTATCAAATAGGAACTCTCAATTTATCGAATCATACGCCTTTTCATAGTCCACCTTCAAACACAAACCTCTCCTCCTACACCTCCACAATCTCATTAGCCACAAGGACACTATCTAGCATCCCTCTATTCTTCAAGAAGGACGATTGACTTTCATCAATAACTACAGGGAGCACTATTACGAAGTGGACTTTAAGCCTAACTCAACCCCATAAAATCGGCTCATAGGGTGAGGTTCGCACCCACTTATATACAATGAAAGACTCTAATCTCTAGTCGATGTGGGATCTCCAACAAGCACCTTCTTAATTCGGCAGGATAACACCTTGGTTTTAATCTTGTATAGAGAACCCACTAGGGATATGGGTCTATACTAGTCGAGTTCAGTAGGATCACTCACTTTTGGGACTAAAGTTATGAAGGATGCGTTACATCCCTTTTGAAAACAACCTGTTTCTTGGAAGAAAAATACAACTTCCACAATATCGTATTTGATCGTGTCCCAACTATTCTTGATAAAGTTGAGATTGAACCCATCCGGGTTGGAGCTTTTTGACCCATCACATTGTCACACCGTTTCCTTTACTTTTTCCTCTGTGAAATTGGAGATCAAACTTAAATTATCCTCTAAGTAAAAGGACTTAAACTCAACTGAACCAAGACTTAGCCCAAAATCATGTGAAGCCACAAATCTATCTTCAAACAATTTTTTAGCTTCTTTGGACGACTTTAGGGTCCCACACCATTGATTTCCTACCTCAACCCTTTTTACCCTATTCCTAAGTCTTCTCCATCTAGTAACTGAATGATAATATTTTGAGTTCGAATCACTATGTTTGAGCTAGTTATCTCTAGCTTTTTGCTTAAAGAGAGATTCTATCTTTTTGTCAGTCACCCTTAACTGACAAATAAGATCCATTCTTATCAACTTAACACTTTCGTCGAGAATAGAGTTATCATCTCGGACTTCTAAATCTTCAATTTTTTTCAAAATCCTCTTTTTTGTTTGTATCCAAACATCCATAAGCTTCACCATTCCACACTTTAAGACCAACCTTCACAATTTTGAACTTGTCTTTGAGTTATTGATGAAAAAAGGTATAAATAGTTAATTATTTGATTCAATAAATATATTTTTTGATTAGATTTAGAGAATAAAATTTGTTTTTAAGAAATTAATTTTATTTAAATTTATATTTTACTGTATAATGTATATTTGAATTATTTTTAGAAAAAAATGATTGTATTTATAGTAAAAGAATTGTGATATAATTTTTTTTAAATTGTATTTTAAAATCAATGTTTTATTTAATTTTGTATTCTGAAAAATAATTTTAAATAACTTTATCTAAAATTAAAAAAAAAAATACTCAGTGAATAGAAGGTTGTTTTTTATCAGCAAAAAATTAAAAAATTAAAGAAAACACTTCAAACCTTATACAAATTCCTAACCATCTTACTACTAAAACCAGAATCATAATAATCTTTAGTGAACAGAAGTTCTAATGTTGTTTTGAAACAAGTTCTGAATTTATATAGGAAGAGGCGAACATCTTGTCAGCTGATGTTTTCTTCTTTCATCTTTACTTCTTGTCCCACATGATGAGCTCAAGGAAATAGTCTTATATGAGAAAAATAACAAACAGAAACTCATAAACGTGGAGCCATTCCCTTTTAATAGTCGTTTTTACTTGTAGCAAAGTTAAATAATTTAGGGATACCTTCATAGTTTCACTTCTCACAACCCAGGTCTTGTATGTTATCCAACTAAGACGGTTTTTTCTGTGTGCGATGTGGTCCTATATTATAGAGTCGCCAGTTACTATACACATTCTCCAAGAGTAACATGATAAATTAATAATTATGTAATAACTATTAACGGTTTAGGTTAGCGGATTAAACGGTATCAGATGAACAAGAGCTACAGAAAAAAAAAATCTGAAGAACTGGTGTCTGGTACAAACCATGAAGACCAATGGATCCCATAGCATCTGTTTACAGGGTATGATGATAATTAGCTTAAAAGAATGTTTTCTAATGCTAAGGACTAATTCATAACTATATTTCCACCATGGTGAGAGGAAAAATTAACCTAGCTAGAGTCTCTGAAAAACATGCTTTGTACATATTTATTTGTTAGCAGAAAACTCTTCCAACAAGTTATGCATAACATGAAATGTACATGGCAATTTGTATAAAACAGCATCAATCACTGAAAATATGAAGAATAAACACAAGGTTGGAAAAGTCTTGTAATTTCTAATCTTATTACAAATCGATGCGCCCATTCAATGTATTGTCATGTGTTTGGTTTATTGACCACTCATTTACTTCTTCATGCCTTTAAAATTCAGACTAATATAAGTTCTGAAAACATAATTGCCTTGTGCAGAAGTCATAACTATGTGTGCAAATTTAAATTACATAAACAATTTCAATCTGATTTTCCTTTTCTTGTTCTGCTACTAAATCTTACAACTTTGTAATCCCTGGATATTCTCCTTACACCCTACATTGACAAATTATGGAAAATAAATATTTTTTTTTTGAAATTATATAATTCCTTCAAAACAACACGCCATCCATATAAATGTAAATTGTGAAATAAATTCCAATAAAACCAACAGTACAAAAGATAGAAAGTGAGGAATTTTAAAAGGAAGATTCAAAGTTAATAAACTAAAATAATTTCTCTAAAATTATTGTCATAAGCGCATGAGAGTTTGTGAATCTAATTCAATAAAAAAATCCATATATAAGTGGCGCCCTGATATGGAATGAGCATGATTAATGTATATAGATCAGATTTGACATTTAGCAAATTAGATACACCAACTAAAGGTAATAATAAAGCCCTCAAAAGCTTACAATCTTGTTGAGACAAAAAGAGAAAAATGGTTAATTACTCTTTCGAGTGTGAAGATCCTCACATGATAATTCAAGCAAGAACGAATAAGTTTACAATCATCTGTCATTCTACATACTGATCATATATATACATCCCTTTTCACTCGAAGTCATTTGTCCATATTTTCCAGTTTCGTAATTAGTCTACCAACTACCCTTTGAATGAAATTTACATGCTCTTAATGTAAAGTAGATATGCAACTAAACAATTTTATCTAACACACAAGGACGTGAAATATCTTTACAGGAGTATTTTTGTTGAAAGCATTAGAAAGCATAGAGAGCGAGACAAAGGGATAGGTTTAATTAGAAAGAGTATTAAATGAGAGACGTGAGAAAAATGCTATTTACTCTCTCTCTTTTCTCAAGATAGTGAGCGAGAGGTGAAGCAGTGAGATAATGGCAGTGTACGGTTTGGAAAAGATCAGACAAAAAATTGTAACTGGAGATAAAATAAATAAAATGGGTCCTTATTCCTCACCACTAATGACCTAGGATTTTAAGTTTGATCATTTATATGGTATCAAAGTTTGTATGATCAAGTAGTCAATAAAAGGTTAAATTTATGTGCAAGGTATGCGCCTGTTCATTGTCCTTGCTTCAGGCCCAAAGAGCCCTTAAGTGCGAATGTAGGGCATCTGTGTTAAAAGATCATATAATAATAATAATAAAATCTTTGACCAAGTAGATTAACCTTTAGGAGAGTGCGTTCTCGATAAATAGGTAGATAAAAAGATAAATGTGAGAAAACAAGATGAAAAGGTGACCAATTACAATTCTGCATTGCTTATGAAAATGGGCAACATTTAGCAGGAGCATCTGAGCCTGCATGATATAAGATTCCAAGTTGCTCTATTGGTCATTTAAAGAAAAGGAAAAAGACTCACACTAACTATAAAATAAAAATAAACGTCTTAAGAGACTATGATTTTAAATAAGACCTGAAATTTCCCTTATATAGAGAGGGAAGGTATTACCCTATGAGCAAGAACCTAAATAGAGTTATTAATCTCTTTCACAAGACATCCATAATCTCTATTCATCAAAAGCAAAGACCTCAGCATCCCATCACTGCGCAATTAATCACAAAGCTCCCTATCCTCCTTCTTGCAAGCAGGTTCCACTGCAGTGCACCTTCAGCTGGGATCCAAGAATTAATTTCAGTAATACCTCCACTCACAGAGCTAAGCCCACCAATAACCATGATCCGATTTCCACATGCCCGAAATCCTATTCCCCATCCACCCATAGAGGATGTTTCCTCAGGAAGACTTCCAATGGTTACCCATTTGTTAGTCTCTTTCACATATCTCCTTATTATGTGCTCTTTAAAATCTGCAGAATACAATACATTATCAACAACTGCAACCAAAGGAGGAGAGTCCATATAGGCTTCTTCACCTCGCGAAGGAAACATGTCGGGTATTGTACGCCATGTTTTGGTCTCCAAATCATACTCCTCACCGCTTCTTATCTCTGTTTTGTTGTCTTCTGCAATTCCACCAATCACATAAAATTTCCCATCCATGAAAAAACCAGCAGACATCCTCCTTTCTGTATGCATGTTTGGAAGAGTTTCCCACTTTCTGGTTTCTGAGTTATAAAGCTCAGCTACGCTCAAGACCTTGCCACGTGGATTAACACCACCAGCCACTATGGCAATTCCTCCAATGCTTGCAGATGCAAATAAGCATCTGGGAATGTTCATTTCTACAGAAGATGACCAGGTGTTGGTCAAAAGGCTGTATCCATAAACCACTGGAGCCGTTATCGCCCTTCCAAAAACAAGAATATCAGTACCAACACCCAATGATTCCTTATCCGAGTACATAAAGCAGTCATCACGAGGCATTTTTGGCATCTTCATCCAACGCCCACGGTTTGGATCATATCCTTCCCATTGACCGAGATTGCAAGAAAAGTAAATCCAATGCTCTACAACACCCATTTCCCGCCTCCGCTTATACAGTTCTCCACTCCGAATCAGAGATCGAAAACTACTGTTCAATGTAGCAATTAAGCCATAATCAGACCTTGACACTTTTTGGAGAACATTGATAGAGAGATCCCTGTAGAGTTTGCCAATACGTAGGATATCGTCAGAAATCTCAGCTTCATGGATTTGCTCATTCTCTTGGTCCTGGGGAAGGATAAGAAAAGCCATAACCGTCCTCATACCCACCTCTTTGGGCTCATCTGAAAGTTTGGACAGCTTTTCTGGTGTAGCTTCTTTTTCATCCCCTTCCTGCGAGCCCTTATTCTTTGAGACATCGATCGAGCGTAAAGTATCACAAGCCCGTTGGTTCTCCTCTTCACTTGAGTTTGCCATAACAGTACTAGATGAACCCTGCAACCTTTTTTTTCCGAAATTATAGATCTGATTACATAAGAAAATGAAGAACCAAAAATCAAAGTGAAATAGCCCTTAGTCAGTTGAATAACATCCATTTTATAAAAAGTCTCACTAGCAGCACACATGCCACAGTAATCATCAATTATAAAGAGTGTTCTTAACAAACATGCAAATGCCATATCAAATGGAAAACCAAAAACAAACAAGACACTAACAATTCTTAGTTAATGTTATGTTTGAATAACAGCTGAAAACGTTTTTTTGCAATTCCAATGCTCACTATCATTTTCTTTCACACTTCCAATTCACAACCGATAATATTGTTATTTTATTTTAAAATTTTGTTTATATTATTTTTATTTATTAAATATCATATTTTATTGTTAAAAAGAGTTATGAATTGAAAGAATGAGAAAAGGGTGGATCTCAAAAAATTATTACTGTAAGAATATATTAATTCGAAAATAAAAATACATTTTATCTCCAACCGACCATCCTAAATTACAGTTTTCTTTGACGCAGATGGGTACAAAATCAAAAGTAAAGTCACACCCAAAAACGCTTCCGGAATTTAGTGTATTCACTCAGAGATTAAAGACATGGCCGTGAACATCCATGGCTTCCATACCAGTTGCCACTAACCATTATCACATCCGTAACAAACAAAAAATCAACACAAACAGCCCCAAAAATTAAGATGCTTTCATAATCGGATCATAAGAGGTGTCCCTGGACACGACTCTGGGCAGGAGGCACAAAAAAATGGAACAATTCTGAGAATTGATCAGAAAAACAAAATTCAACGAAAAAACTACGTGTATATCCATGTTCAAAGACTCCAAAATTCTATTTAAAAACCATTTTGTAAAAGGGATCGCTAATAATTTGCATTGGTAGCAACCCCATTCAGCCCTTTCTTTCTGTCGTGAAATTGACATAAAAATAAACAAGCATGCATGCAAGAAAAAGCTTCAACAAAAAAGTCAGCCAAACAGAAACGGAGAGAGAGAGAGAGTTGGAAGAAAAGCTTACGAATTTAACTCAAGAAGCTATAAAACTGAACTGGCTACGGAGTTTATGACTCTCACTCTCTGAATACCAATGAAGGTATTCCCTCTCCCTCACCCTCTGAGAGTATAAACCAGAGAGATGAGAGACTAGGCTCTCACTGCTATATGGTGTGTGTTGTATGTGTGTCCATGATACTTTATTTATAGTACAAAAAATATGAATTATGTAATAAAAATATTATAGAGAATAATGATAGAAAGGTTGTGGGGCCTATCTGTGACTGACTCGGAGTAGTGTGCAATGTGATGTTGCTGAGAATCCCCATTCACTGAAAGTGAAGAACCCTAACCCTTAACGCCACTTCCTGCACGTGTTTGCTGCATACTGGCTGTGCTATTTCATTCCTAGCTGTGTTTTAGTTTTTGAGTTTTTGTTTTTTCTTCAATCTCTCTCTCATAAAACATTTATTTGTTTCCCAACTCAGTTCCTTGTCTTTGCCTTCCCTCATTTATTACACAACATATTTAATCCTATTTCTTCTCTCAGTTTCAAACATTAATAAATATTTGAGAGTAACTGCAAGCTTCAAAGTGGAAGTTACTTGATTATAACAAAAGGAACGTTTGTAAGTAATAAATATAAGTTTTTTTTATTACACGTAATTCAATTTCTTTGCCGGTTTGTAAGTAATAAATATAAGTGTTTTTTTATTACATATAATTCAATTTCTTTGTTGATGTATTTATTGACTCATATCACTTTAACTCATACAGAAATGAAGAATGGTAAGTCCTCTTAAACTATCACCCTAAACTTTAGTAGATTTTTTTTATTTCATAGGAAAATTTTGATTTAGATTAGTCGAGATTTAATAACTACACCCTCAAAAATCTACTTAAAAAAGGTAAAAATAAATATTTAACACATAAAAATTTATGATTAAGCTATATATGTGCATGACTTTTTTTAAAAAAATTAAGTGTATGAGTTCATCAACCAGTGAAATCAATTTAAGTTAATTTATATTTATTTTTTCTCTCATGAATAATTTATGTTTATTTAAATTATCTATATTCTTATCTCTTTATTTGTTTCATATATTTTAATAAATTGACTTTTTTTTAAAAAAATCAATAACTTTTTATAGAAATTAGTTTTAGTAATGATTAAATTAATAATTTCTAACGGTTAAAAAATGTCATATTTGACTAGCAAGGGTGAGATTGGAACAAAACAAAATAAAAAAGGAAAAAATATTGAAACATCTTAAATGTGTGAAGCGCCAAAGTGATTTAATATTCTGAGAGATCGTTCCTTAACTTTAATCTAAGATAATACCCTAAATTTAGAAGAAGAAAAAAGGGAAAATGGAATGCAATACAATTTTGTGATTTTATTTTATTTTTTAAAAAATAGGGGAATAAAAAAATATAATGAATTTTAAAAATAAAGATTAATTTGAAACTTTATATATTAAAAGTATATATCAGGCACTATGTATATTTCTGTTTAAAAATATTTTACAAACGCATTTAATATTTTGAAAATTTAAAAACATTTCATATAAATATTGAATACTTTCCCGTATAATAGCAACTGGTTTAGGAAAATATTAATTTAAAACTATATATCATTTAATATTTTGGAAAATATAAAAAAATTATTATTATTTTCTTAATTGAGAGTAAATATTATTAAATTAAAAAAATTGAATTATAAATATATAATTAACTTAATTTTCTGTTGTAAATATATAATTAATATTTTTATGCCACTTATTTAATAGTTAGTTATTAAAATAAAAATAATTAAAAGATTAAATTACGAATGCAACTATTTTTAGTCAATTTTTAAGGATATATTTAAACAGACTTCTCCATAATACTTTTAGGAGAGAAAAAAAAAACTTATAGAGAAGTTTCTTTAAACATGTTCTAACTTTTTTTGGTAAAATTTTAATTCTTAGTTTGATACATAACTTAAAAAATTGGTTTATTATTTGGTAAAATATTTTGTCTTCGTTTTGTTGCATTTTCTTTATACTACCAAAAATTATGACTGACATTTTTTTCATTAAATTTTGATAATTATAAATATTTAATGCACTCATTAATATTTTTAAATTATTGCATATAATATCCTAAATATTTGCTAACTAATATCCAAATTTAGGCAATTTTTTTTTAAAAATATTAAATTATAAGAAGATATCATTTGATATTTTAGGAAATATAATTTTATTTGTTTTTTTCATTATTGAGAAGTGAGATGATTAATTTCGAGTAAATTATATTATAAACGTATTATTAGTAGTATTTATTGTGTGTATCTTCTATACACAAGTTTAAGGTTGTTTTGCACCGTAAACAAAATTCGTTTTACATGAATAGCAATAAATATGTGACCTTTTAAAAGAATTTTATTAAAATTACCTATTTTATTTTCATTATATACATTATTATAAATACAACAAATATAATATTTACTTTAAAGATAAATTAAAAATAATAATAATATTTCATTCAGTGATCATATCACCCATTAGAAATAACTTAAAAAAAATATTTACTTTCAAGTGTTTTTTAGTATAAGTGTAAAACGTAGCTATCTATATATAAATAACTATCATTTACATCTACTATTATTATTTTATAATTAATATTCAAACTATATAAATTTTAATATACATCATTAAAACTGTTAGGAAAATTAAAATATCTTCCCAATTTTTAGGGCTCCTTATAACATAATATCATAATAGTTTATACACACACCATATATTAAGTTAATTATTTTAAAATTATCATAATATATATATATATATATATATCAATGCATACATTTATAATTTATGTTAAATTCTTAATAATATTTTTTTTTTCATATTCGACATTTTTAAGAAATTAATTTTAAACATGTTTTAACCAATATTATTTAATTCATTGAAACTACTATTAATAAAAATAACATTTGTGTTTCTTATGTTGGGATGATTTCTTTGTATTTGATATAAAAAAAATTGATACAAAATCTCATCAACTCTTTACAACTTCAAGGTTTATATATTTGATCAAATCATTAATAAAACATAACATAATTTTTTTATTTAATAAAAATTTAGAGTTTTATATTTAATCTTAGAAAATCACACTCATACACTAAAAGAAAATTATTAAATAAAAGTCAATTTTATAGATAAAAAATAATTAGTTATTATGTTGACTAAATTAGATACACTATTCTGAAGAAGAAGAAAAATATTGATATGTAAAGTAATTTTTATTATTAATAAGATTTATAAACTATTTTCTAAATTTGTATTTAATTAGCTACTAAAGTTTTAGCTACCAATTAATTTATATTCTAAAGCTTGTAATTAAAACTTTGGTTGCTAATTAAATACCAATTTAAAAACTATTTTATAAATTTTATTAATAATATAAAATAATTTAAATATCAATAATTTTTTAGTCTCTAAAATAGTATATAATTTAGTCAATATAGTAATTAATTATTTTTTATCTCTAAAATTGGTTTCTCTTTAATGTTTTTTGTAGTGATAATTATGAATATATGGCAAGAAATCATGTTAGTCATACACCTACTACAAGAAAATCATTAAATAAAATATAATCTTAGAAACTAAAATAATTATTTACTATATTGACTAAAAAAACATTTTATAAACTAAAAATTTATTGGTAGCTAAAGTAGTTTTTATTATTAATAAAAATTCATAAAGTATTTTCTAAATTGGTATCTAACTATTAGCTACCAAGATTTTAGCTACTAATTACTCTATGTTCTAAATTAGTATTTATTAGTCTTTTAGAGATTAATTTAGAATCTAAAAGATTACTAACTCAAACATTGATAGCTAATTTAGAAACCATTTTATAATTTTCTATTAATAATAGAAATCACTTTAGATAAGAATAATTTTGTAATTTTTGAAATAATATATTGTACTAGCATAACTGAAACAGATAGAAATATTAATAAAAATGATAATTTCAAAAAATAAAACAAAAATTTATCCCTAACAATTGGATTTACCACTTTTCTTAATTTCAGCAAATTAGGTATTGAGACCTAATAAATTGGTAGAGATAAATTTAAAATAAATAAAGGATAAAAATTTATAAAAAAATTATATAGATATTATTTTTTATTTTATTATGATTTATCCTTGAAAGTTTATTATTCTTAACTCTCTTTAATATTCAAGAGTGGTGAATGTAACACTATAAGAAAATCATTAAATAGAAACTAATTTTAGAGACAACAAATAATTAGTTGTTGTATTAACTAAATTAGAGACCATTTTAGAGACTAAAAAAATTATTGGTTTCAAATTAGTTTATATTATAGATAAATAGTTTATAAATTTATATCTAATTAGTCATCAAAGTTTTTGCTATCAAATTTAGAATATAAATAATTGGTAGTAAATCTTCGTAACTCATTAGATACCAATTTAGAAACTATTTATCAATAATAGGAATTAATTTTTGTAGTATCTAAAATGTTATCTAATTTAGTCAATATATCAACTAATTATTATTTTTTCTAAAATTAATTTTTATTTAATAATTTTTTTAGTTCATTTCTTATCAAATACTCAATATTGGATTACCAAAAAGGATTGTCAGGAGTTTTGGAAGTACATAAGGAAGGCTTTACTTCCTACGTTAACGTAAAAGGAGTTAATGAAAACATAATTCAATAAAAGATGTTAATTGTAAAAGGAGTTAATGAAAACATAATTCAATAAAAGATAATAATTGTAAAAGGAGTTAATGAAAACATAATTCAATAAAAGATATTAATTGTAAAAGGAGTTAATGAAAGCATAATTCAATAAAAATATTAATTGTATAAATGTGTAAATTATTGTAAGTAGATCAGTACTACAAGTAAATCATTAAATACTAAATATTAATTAACTTAGAGATAAACAATAATTAGTCACTATATTGACTAAATTATCACTACAAGAAAATCATGAAATAAAAACTAATTTTAGGGACAACAAATAATTAGTTGCTATGGTGACTAAAGTAGATACCATTTTAGAGATTAATTTTTTATTTATTTCTAAATTAGTTTCTATTATTATTAAATGGTTTTTAAATTGGTATATTATTAGCTACCAAAGTTTTTGCTACTAAATTTATAATCTAAATAATTGGTAATTAAAATCTTGGTAGATAATTAGATATCAATTTAGAAACTATTTAAAAATAATATAAACTAATTTAGAAACCATTTTTTTTAGTTTCTAAAATGATCTATAATTTAGTCACTATAGTGACTAATTATTTTTTGTCTCTAAAATTGGTTTCTATTTCATGATTGTCTTATAGTGACATTACAAGAAAAATTCATATTAGCTGTCAACAAAAAGTGAGGGTTGTAAAAAAAAAATCACTAGGAAGGGTGAAGTCTACTCAAGTTGGACATAAAAATAAATGCCAAACCTCACCTTATAAGTTGGTTTTATGAGGTTGACTTAGGCTTAAATTTCACTTCTTAATATGGTATCAGAATCATTTATATTGGTCTCTTTGATGTAGATACAAGATGGGCACTTTTGGAAACAATAAACAAATAATAGATAATAGAACAAAAATAGAATAATGAGACAAAAACAATTTAACGTGGGAAAACCTTCTCAACTTGAGAAATAAATATCCACGGACCTAGTCCAGAAAATGCCTCCACTATGAAAGTAAGATTACAATATTTGTTTCTCTCCCACTATGTGATGATAACACTCAATCATTGAATAAAGATATTAATGTTCATACATTTTCAAGAGAGAGTTACAATATTAATTGGTCATAATCTCCCATTAAATTAAGGAGGGATTCCCAACAATTCTCCTCCTTAATTAACTTAATTGAGGGTATCAATAATTCAACTCTCCCATAATAGTGTTACCAATATTCATTGGTCTTAATCTCCCATAAAATTAAGGAGAGATCCCCAACAATGCTTATTCTAGCTATTGTTTGTTAGACTTATATGACCACTTGATATTGGTCTATTATCGGATCACCCATAATATATAGTCTCACGCACGAGACACATGAGTTGGTAGTCTCGGCGTGAGAGAGTGTGTGTTGTTTGAGTTCTCACATTGATTAAAGATTAAGACAATTTCTTAGTATATAAGTCGGTGGAAAGACTTAAAGTCCACTTCTGAATAATTATTTAATTTTATAGTCATTTTAGTGTCCTCAAACCTACACTATAGTTAATTTTTTTTTTTATGTAGGCTTAGCTAACACTGCCTTGTAAATTTGTGTTCCAATGGAAGTCGTCTCTAATGCATAATCACAAAAACATTAACTTTCATTTCTATTGGGACGTTAAGGATACACTAATTTCATGTAGAGTCTCTTTTTTACTCTTTGCATCGCTCTTTTGAAAACTCTACAACCATTATTTATTGTAATAAATCTATATTTAATTGAAAAACATTTTAATTTAGAAACAATTAATACAAATAAATAATATTTGGTCTTACAAAATAAACAAACGCCCTCTTTTAATTTAAGTATGAACATAATAAACAAACGCCCTCTTTTAATTGTTATTAATTTACAAAATAACAATTTTCAACTAGCTTCAACGTATTGTAACGTTGTTTTACATCTTCTTACATTTTAAAAGTAAAAAAACATTTAATACTCTATTTAATATTTTAAATAGTTAATAGTAGTTTTGACATTATAAAGTTATTAAATTAAAAGAAGTCAAAATTATCTCTCTATATAAATTAATTTTAAAGATAAAAATAACTAATTTAAATTAAATATTATTTTATAAATTATAAATTATGAATATTTAAATTTCTTTTATTATTATTATAAATTAAATTTTAAATTAGTATACAAAAATTTAGTTATAATTTAGTTATCACTTAATAGTTAAAATTTTTATAATTATTTAAATTAGTATCTTCAATTAAATTGTTTTACATGTTTCTTCAATTAACGTACATCTTCTTATATTTTTAAAGTAAAAAAAAATTTAATACTCTATTTAATATTTTAAATAGTTAATAGTAGTTTTGACGTTAGAAAGTTATTAAATTAAAAGAAGTCAAAATTATCTCTCTCTATATAAATTAATTTTAAAGATAAAAATAACTAATTTAAATTAAATATTATTTTATAAATTATAAATTATGAATATTTAAATTTATTTTATTATTATTATAAATTAAATTTTAAATTAGTATACAAAAATTTAATTATAATTTAGTTATCACTTAATAGTTAAATTTTTTATAATTATTTAGATACTAATTTAAAAATTATTTTATAAATTTTTATTAATAATAAAAATTAATTTAAATATTAATAATTTTTTAATTTTTAAAAAAGTATTTATAGTTTGATTAAATGATGTGGACAATTGAGCTGAGAATTGGTTTGATTAAATGAATTTGTTTTTTAGTTTTAGAAGATACTGGATAGACACAACATGAACATAAACACAGAAGGGCTGCTTCTTCTTCCTGCACCTCCATACCTTGTTGTGCCATCCCATATATTTTTTATATTTCAAAAATATCTTTTTTTAATATTCCAGATTACATAATCTGAAAGTCTTTTTCTAGATCCAGAATTAGCTTCTGGATAATGTAATTCAAAAGTCTTTTTTTTTTTTTCCAGATGTGTGATTAGCTTTCGGATTACATAATCCATAAGTCTTTTTTAAATATGAGATTGACTTTCAGATTATGTAATCCAAAATATATCCGGATTACATAATTCATAGCCTTATTTCAAATAAATATTTTTCCAGATTTTATAAATCTCAATAACATTTCCGGATCCAAAACCAGCTTCCGGATGTATGAAGGTGGCACAAAAAAGGAGAAAACTGTATTTTTACATTTAGTATGGGGTGACAGAAGAAGTTATGGAGGTGTAGGAAGAAAGAGTCTACAGAAGATGTAAGAAGAAAGAGTCTACAGAAGAAAGAGTCAACCCAATCCCAAAGGAATTTCAAATGTCCAACAAGCCCACAACTTTACTTTTATGTAACCCTCTTATTTATTTCACCAACAATACAAAACTCATAATATATTTTTGTTTAAAATAAATAAAAAGCAACATACTTATAATACCTATCACAAAAGTTGGTCCACCATAAACCATATATTTCAACATTTGTCACTCTAGAAGAGGCCGCCATAATAAAAACCTTTCATATATTATATTAACAATGCAAATACTTATCGCTAGTATTCTAAACTATTTTTTTTATATTGATAATATTTAATAAAAAATTATAATTTCATTAAACTAAATCATTAAATAAAAATTAATTTAAAAATAAAAAGTAATTAACCATTATATTAATTAAATATAATATTATTTTTTAAACTAAAAAGTTATTGGTATTTAAAATCATTTTTATTATTAATAAAAATTCACAAATTGTTTCTAAACTGGTATATAATATTAGCTACTAATTAATTTATATTAGTAATTACAAATGATATAAATACAAGACTTATAGAAAGAAATTAATATTAATTTTATCTTCTCTAATTCTTAATTTTTTTCTCATACATGTGTCTAGTCTTTATTTTGTCTTTTCTTATTCTAACCTTTGTTGACTTTTTATTTTACACTCGGTCTCTTTATTTTACACTTTGTATATATTCAGATCCTCTGTTTTAATTTAAGTAAATAAAATAAAATAAATATTCATTCTCGTATTTTTTACCTTTTTTTTCTCTTTTGTTCATCTCAATTTTTTTTATAATATGATATCAAAGTCATTTATAGTCTATTCTAAAGAGAGTTTGTTGGAATAAAGTAGGTAGTAATTAAAACATTGATAATTAATGTTAGATATACTAATTTAGAAAATTAGTTTATAAATTTTTATTAATAATTAAAACTATTTTCCACACCAATAATTTTCTAGTCTATGAAATAATATACAACTTAATCATTATAATAACTGGTTATTTTTTATCTTTAAAATTATTTTTTATTTAATAATTTTTTTTATAATGTTATTTGTTTTCAACTTCCATAAAATAAGCAACAAAAAGCTAAACTTATAAGTATCAATAAATGAATTTATCCATGCATGCTACAGAAAGAAGGTTAGGAGGTCAATCCTGAACACTTCAAATGGAGAAAACCATTTTTTTTGTTGTCCCATAAAAGATTAGACCTTGAGAGAGACCCTTATTAAGGATTAAGAAAACTAATTTAACAAAGTAATGATATAAACATTTTACTATTTATAATGAAAAATCTAAACTGACAAAACATATGACAAAACATATTAAGCTACCAGTAAGCAAAAGTGATAAAAAAACGCATAATAAGCTATCTTTTTTTTTTTATCAGCAAAGAATGAAATTAAATTAAGAGGGATACAAAAGGGGTATCCCAACCCTTTACAACTCCAAACCTTGTTTTAGGGTCTCCAAAAGAAACACCCCAAAACAGGAAGAGAGTAACCCCTACTGCATAAATTAAACTACTGCATAAGTAAAATCTACACCAGC
>Ga0123342_1004323_pt1 | contig 21745 bp, 6 predicted proteins | sample Turbeawhitnodule_FD_89960 | JGI IMG/M metagenome (GOLD analysis project Ga0123342, IMG submission 89960) | Root nodule microbial communities of legume samples collected from Mexico - Turtle bean Mexico white nodule | ecosystem: Host-associated > Plants > Roots > Nodule | place: Mexico: Nepantla...
ATTTAAAAAAAAAAATAAAGCTTGCATGGACTAATTAAACTCTAATTTTGTTTGTGTTGTTTTGGAAAGCACCCATCTAAGGAGCAATTAGGATAACACGTGTGACTTACTGAAGGATCCTTCCCACGTGGACGCGTGTACATGAAATTTCGTGATAGGAAGTGAAGTTTCCTTCTGATTGAAGTTGAAATTTGAGATGAATTGATGCGTAATTAGGTTGAAAAGACATGAACTATTAACTAATCAATTATTTAATTGTAATATGGAATAGTGATAACACCGGTAAATTGTGGTACCCATTGTGTTCAAGGTTCTATCGATGCTGCCAAAAGAGGAAATACAGTTTTCATGGCAACCTTGTGGGAATAAAACTCTGCAAAAACTGTCTCAAAATTATTCGTCAGTTTCTATTTTCTATTATAATCTAAATCAACATTACTGTTTTCTTTCAAAGGATATCCATGGCTTGGTAAGAGGAATACAAATTTGAAATAATATGTTGATTGATCATGCATGATTTAAGACACTATTTTAATGTCTCATTACAATATAATTCATGTTATTTTAATCATAGGAATTTGGTTGAAAGTGAGGGGAAACAACCTTTCTCTAATGTTTTTTTCTATAAATAGTCAAACATTCTCACTCACCAAAGCCTACCCATTCCAAAACAAGACTTCTCTTCTTTGCAGAGTGAGAAAGTCCAATAGAAAAGATGATGCAGCAAGAGGATATGCAATCCCCTTGTTCATTCTTTGAAGACATGAACTCAACTTTTGAATCAGGTGTTGAGTCCTGTGCCTTCACTGGGTATGATCCTAGTGAGTCCAGTGCCTTCACTATGTTTGAATCAGGTGTTGATTCCTGTGCCTTCACTGTGTATGATCATGTTGGTGATTGTGTACCCTATGGCTTCAGTGTGGATGACCATGTTGGTGACTGTGGACTCAATACACTGTTGAGCAGTCTACAGGATTCCACTTCTGAAATTTGTTCCGTACCCTTTTCTTCCTCCCCCTTAGTTTTCTCCAATGATCATATTCATATCCAATACCCAATCAATGAAGAAACTGTGCAACTTCCATCACTCATGGAATTGGATGATCTTGATTCCATCCTGGATTCTGAAATTGCTAGTTTTCAAGGTCATGGATACCTGAGAGAGAGTGAAGGGAGCTTCTTCCCTTCACAGAATTTGTCGAGTGAGGTGGAAAATGCTTGGAGTCCTACCCCATCTGTGAGGTCAGAGTTGTCCACAAATCAAACATCACCATTGAATTTACCTCACGAAAACAAGGAAATTGAGAACCAAGTGAGTCTTCCACACTTGCTGGAGGCATATGGAGAGGCCTTGGAGCAAGGACAAAAATCACTAGCAGAAGTGATTTTGAGGTGCATGAGCCAGAAGGCTAGTCCACTAGGTGAGTCTCTAGAACGCCTTGTATTCTACTTGTCTCAAGGCATGACCAATCATGGAGACTATCTCAAAGGGGAGGCCCTCAAGAACTTTGAGCCTGCTTCGAGGGCACTCTATCAAGGTCTCCCAATTGGGAAAATTGCGGACTTTGCAGCTGTTTCTGCAATTCTTGAAGCCATGCCACAAGATTGTACCGGTGTACACTTAGTGGACTTTTGTATTGGAAATGGGATTCGATGGGCTTCACTGATTGAGGCTATTGCACACATGAACAAAACATTGAAATTGACATCAATTAAATGGGATGGTGAGGGTCTTGAATGTGGTTCCAGTCCATCAAGTTTTGAGGAAACTAAAAGGCACCTCTATGAGCATGCCAAATCCTGTGGTTTGAAGTTGAAGGTAGAGGAGAAAGGAGTGAAGGAACTTGTTGCTGAGATTAAGAAAATGGACAAAAGGGGTGGGAGGCGTGAGTTTTTGGCCTTCAATTCCATGATTGCTCTTCCACATATGGGAAGAGTAAGAACCAGAAGACAAGCCCTAGAGTTTCTAAAGGTGGCTCAGGATTTGATCAACACCTCTGGCAGTAGGGGAATTATAACTTTTGGGGATGGAGGTGCTTGTGAGAAAGTGAAAAACAACTTGAATTTCAGGTCATTCTTTACAGTACATTTATTGCATTATCAAGCCTTGTTACAATCAATTGAATCACATTTCCCAAGTCGTTTCTCAGAAGCAAGAATTGCCATGGAGCAATTGTTTTTGCGACCTTGTATCTCCTCTCTTGATTGGTTACAAACATGGGAGGAGATGCAGAGGGGTGACCCTGTTGAGGCTGAGATTAGCTTGAAGGGTTGCCAATTGAGCAAAAATATTTTGATGGAAATCAGAGAAGTTTTGAGAGGAAGTGAAGGCTCATATGAAACTAGGATTGAAGGACAAAATGGCAATGAACTAGTTTTGGAGTACAAAGGAATTCAACTACTAAGATTTTCAACTTGGAAAAACTAAAGCTAGAATGTCAAAGACTAAGGAGTAAACCACAAAACCTCTTTTCTGTGTTATACTGATCCTAGTTATTATAATTTGATTTGTACAGATTCATGTTTATATGTACCCTGGAGAACTATATGAACATGTTTATTCTTCAAAGAGCTTTCTTTTACTGTTATATACTTGCACTTTAATTAGACAGAGGGAATGAATATAGTAATAGGATGAGAGTTTTTTCTTCAGGATTAAATTTTGATATTTTGTTAAACAGTTAAAACAAATTCTGCATAATCATCCAACTCAGTTTGAGAGCTGAAATTAATAATAAATTGCAATTCGGATAAGAAGACCAACTAAAGAAGTAAAGGTAAGATATTCCTTAAATGTATTTTAGAGTATTCAGAGATGGGTGTTTAATTTAACCATTTAGCTTTATAAAATTTTCTTTAGAAAAAAGAGATTAAATTTAACAATTATAAAAAATACAAGAAGAAAAGTTATGGTTTTGAAAATATAAAAAAAACAATTAATTTTGAATGAAAACTGAGAGAGCATAACTAAATTTTTTCTTCAATTTATAAATCTCTTTTTTTCATTTAAAATGTGATAATAAGAATCTATATCTATATAGGAGATTCTCCCCTTAACTTCCATTTTATTTTATTCCAATTTTATCTTTATACTAATATATTTTATTTTATTATTTAAAAAATACATGAGAGGAGATATTTGTCATTTTGTGACTTCTTTGTTTTTAAAAACTAAATTTTGAATTTTGAATTTTTGAATTTTAAATTTTGAATTATGAATTATGGAGTAATCGTAAATATAATTCAAAATATTTTGAGTTACTCTTCTTTCACTTATTCAACCAAACATTCTCCTTCAAACCTCATTCTTCTCCCTTTCTTCTTCAATGGTTGAGAAAAACAACTTACATCATCCAAGAACCAATTAACGTTGGATCTAAAGAAGTGAACAATTTTTCCTAAAAGTGTAATTGTGTGTAATGATGCAGGAAAGAAGAAGAAAAAGAAAGTTTCATGCTTTTCAACAAAAAGAACTCTTTCATTCTTCTTAGGTATGCACATTCTCTTCTTCACTTTACCCAACTTCTTTGTCACATTTTGTTATGATTATATATTATTTATCATTATATTTATTTGTCTCTCATTTCTCATTTCTTTTCTCTACAAATTTGTTATTTTCTTTACAAATTTGTTCTTTCGTATCATCGTGCATTTTTTCCCTTTCTTCTTCATTTCCCAATAGGCGTGTTTTCATGTCAATATTATGCAAGCAAGCACACATCTGAATATTTTGTGTAATTTTTTGTTTTTGATATATTCTCTTTCATTTTCTTTGAACTTTTACTGATTTTTTTTATAGAGAGAGTGAGAGAGAGAAAATCTAAAGCAAGAGAGAAACACAATGAAGATCACACGGCGTTGTTGGTCCTTAGATGCGCACAGGTGAATAACTCAAAAGAGGGGTAACCTTCGCTTCGTTTTTGAGGTTGAGAGAGATGATAAAAAGATGACTATTTCAAAACTACTCAATGAGTCAAGAATTAAGTTCAAGACGACTTCCTAACTGCCATTTTGAATTATGTTTACAATTACTCCATAATTCATAATTCAAAATTTAAATTTAAAATTTAAAATTTCAAAATTTAAACTTCAAAATTTAGTTTTTAAAAATAAAAAAATCACAAAATGACAAATATCTTCTCTCATATATTTTTAAATAATAAAATAAAATTATAAGAATAAGAATAAAATAAAATAACAGCTAAGATAAAAATCCCTTTTATATATAAATATTGAGAGATAAGTTCAAAATTTAAAATTTAAAATTTAATTTTTAAAATAAAAAGATAACAAATATTCCCTCTCATATATTTTTAAAATAATAAAATAAAATAAGGAGAATCTCTTTATATAGATTTAGATAATAATAATAATAATATTATTTAAAGGAAGCATGGCTAATGAAATGTTTCCCTCCTTGAAAAGGGAAAGAGCAAAATTCAAATCCCTTCCCGGAGAAGAGTTCAGAAACCCCAACCAACAAATTTTCAATTTTCAATTTTTTCTCTGAAGAGAAAGGGGAAAGGGTTTTGCAGAGTGATGGCGGAACCTTCAAGAAACATGGAGGTGGAGAAGCTGATCTCCTACACCGACGACCTCGTTAAGGTATTGGTGGAACCGCGCGACCTCAACAACCTCTCCTATTCTCTCCAACAAAACCTCTCTCTCTCTTCCTCTTCCCACTCCCACCTCCACCACGTTCGCTCCTCACTCCAAGGTTTATTCCAATTCACTTTCTTTCATCACCAATTGTATACCCCTTTTCCTTACATTTCTATATCAGATGTTGCAAATTTACTGTTAAGCTTTTTATAGCTAAACTTCTGATTACGAACGAATCTTTGTTAAACGCTCTCACAAAAGCTGTTGGTTTTGATAGAAAGTTTCTAGTCATATGTGTATTACAAAAGGTTTAAAAATTGCAGTTTGGTTTCGTTCTATTCCTTGATATTGTGAGAAGTCGTGGACAAATGTGGCCACAATTGTGGTCCCGGACTCGCAAAAACCTTAACTTTGCAGCCGAAATTAGAATTTTGCTAGAAATTGTAGTTCTTATCATTGTTGCTGCTATGAGTGGATCTTCTTGATTGTATTGTTCTTTTGACTGTTTTTGTATGAGTCAGATTATGAGAAAAAAGTTGATGCTTGCAAGCAGAAAATAGAGGAAGCTAGATCTGAGACTGCTGCTGATGCAGAACTAGACCTTCTGCAGAGAGAACTGGAGGAAGAGCTTGAAAAAGAACGTTTGTTAAAAGAAGAGTTTAGATATGTCTCTAGTCGATTTTTTGTTTTTTCAATTGTGTAGCTTTCTAGCATGATGTGTCTTACCATTTATTCTCATCAGCACAGCCATCGGCGAAGAGTTTAATGATCTAGAACAGCAATGGATTTCTGTCCAAGAGCAAAAGAAGACCTTACAGAAAATTGAGAAGACTAAGCTAAGGACACAGTAAGTAAATTACAAAACTTGAATCTAACATGGTAAAGCTGCCTCTTACATATGATTGATGTGTTTCATGTTGGAATCTCTCAGTTGCTTGTTCTGAGCTAATGATGGTGTTCGATTTTAGCATATTCTACATAAAGTGGAATATAAATGTGTTCTTCTTTTCCTTTTCAGGATGATACTTTCAATGTATGCTTCTGTGACAAATATTGTGCCTAACTTGGGTGAACAGTCCAAAATCTCAGGCTGTATCCTTTTTGATGAATTTACTATTCTCTGCCCCTTTATCTGTTTTTTCTGGTATTCTGTATGTGATATTATCTGTTGATCCTTTTCTTAAAAAAAATTGGTTGCTCCTTAATCCTCATTTGCAGATATTGTGGAAAAGGATAAAGACGCAGTTGAGAAGTTTGAATATGACACCTCTATGACGACTGTTTTTGATATATGTAATGGTGTTTGGAAAACAATAAGTGAGTGATGCATGTCAAACCGCATAAGTTGATATTTGCAACGATGTATTATTTCTCAGTTTTGAGTGGCATCTTAGCGATCCTACAATTCACTCATTGGTGTAAGAATTCAATGTCTTAATTTATTATGAATGAAAATCATGCAAAGTTGATATTAACTACTGAGAGGATATAGCTTGCAATTAGCTTCATCCGTTGGTTTTTCGTCTCAATAATCAGACACTAGTCTGAATCTTTTAAGTGTGTCTTTGGATTCCTGTTATAGTGACATCAAATGGCCGTTTGCACATTACAATGTACCAAAATGTACCAAACTCAGAAGCAACAACTCTGATGAATTGGGAAAAAGATGGCCCTTACATTTATTAACACGCGCTAAGTAGTTTGCTACTTGCATATCAACTAGTATGCAGTACACTTAAGCATATATATATTAAAAAAAATCAGCTGTTTCAAGCTAGCAGAGGGCCCTGCATGGAGATTCTAGTGGTGGTGCAGTATTTTCTCATGCCTAACAAGGCAAAGGCGCTACTCATCCAAAATGAAGAATCTGTTTTTCCAGTTGCCTCTATTAGCAGGTTTTGTGGTCTAGTTCATATTATATTTTTCCACTTTTATCTGCTGGACTTTGTAACATTTACCTATAAAATTAAAAATATATGTATATATACTCTGTTTTGAAAATTTTAAAAAGTAAATGCCCCCATTTTTAGCAAAATGCAATGGGTAATGATGTTTTAAAGTTTCATTATTAAATTATTATATGCTTCCAGTGGTCTAAAATATTGCCGAAGAGATAGAGGCTAAAGACAGTGGTGGGAGAGAGGACCTAAACCTGTGAAATAAATGATTTTATCTTCAACTGCAAGGATGCCTTAAAGTTTGTAAGGATCGTCTAGAACCAACTTTTATTATTTTGCATCCTTAGCTAATGTAAATAATTTACAGTTTCCGCTATTTGAAAGTTTCAAATATAACGTTTAAAGTAATTATTAAAAAAATACTTTTACGATATATATGTGTGATAATTAACCATGTAAATATATGGTATAATTACCTTATTGACCCTTACATTTAGGCTCAATATTAGTCCCAACCAATGGCGTCAAGTGTTGCTTATGTGGTAGAGAGAAGTGTGATTGGATGTTGTGTAAGGTAGCAAGTGGAGTGGATTGATAGATTATTGAAAAATCAATTGGGGGGTTAGAGTTTTTTTAATTACAATCAGGAAGTGGATGATTGGGATTAGGGTGTTTTAATTGCAATTAGTGACAACTAGTGAGTTTGGGCAATTGGGATTATAGGTTGATTTCTCCTATTTTAGCCAACATGTTCAATTTTCTAACCATTGAATCGAAAATAATTAATTTTTTATTCCTTTTTTATTGAACGTTTTTGGTGTCTGATTATTCAGGTCTTGAGTTGGCTGGAAACGCCACGATAGACAACAAGAAGACCTGAATTGTGCCTAGTCACATTCAATTGGTGGTGAGGAACGACCAAGAGTTGAGCAAACTTCGTGAAGATGTTGCCATTGCTAACCGTGGTGTTATGTCCAATATTCACAATCTTTTGGTTCCAAAGAAGGTCGTGGCTCATCCAAGGGTGTTGGTGCTGATGATGACTCTTAAGTGTTGGGATTTAATTTTTATGAACTGAGGCTGAATTTGGATTTTCTATTGTCTTAAGATCAAGAACTACAAAAAAGTAAGACAATGGAAAATCTAAATTCAGCCTCAGTTCACAAAAATTAAATCCTAATACTTAAGAGTCATCGTCAACACCAACACCCTTGGATGAGCCACCGACCTTCTTTGGTTGTGAATATTGGACATAACACCTCAGTTAGCGATGACGACATCTCCACGAAGCTTGCTCAACTCTTTGTCGTTCCTCATCGCCAATTGAATGTGACAAGGCACAATTTAGGTCTTCTTGTTGTCTCTCGCGGCGTTTCCAACCAACTCAAGAACTTGAAAAATCATACACAAAAACGTTAAAGGAATCCAAAATTAATTATTGTTGATTCAATTGTTAGAAAATTGAACATGTTGGCTAAAATAAGGAAAATCAACCTATAACCCCAATTGCCCAAACTCATTGGTTGTCACATTGATTGCAATTAAAAAACCCTAACTCCAATCACCCTCTCACTGATTGTAATTAAAAAAATCCTAACCTCAATCACCCACTTGCTAATTCCAATTCAAAAACCCTAACCCCCAATTGAATTTTCAATAATTTGTCACTCCACTCCACTTGCCACCTCACACAACACCCAATCTCACTTCTCTCTGTCACATAAGCAGCACTTGACGCGGTTAGGTGAAACTTAACAAAAATGATCAATTTAAATACTTTTTAAAAAATATAGGGACTAAATTGATTTTTTGTAAAAACCACGATATTAAATGGAATATTAACCCTAAATGTAGAGACCAATAATATAATTAGACCTAAATATAAATATATTATAACTATATTCCTGTTTTATACTAACCAAATACTATTTAGTTTTCCATTCCGAAGTTTTTCTTAAGAAAAAAAGGGGCATAGTGGTGAAATTAAACCAATAATCTATAATTCGTATAGGCGAATTAGATATTTTAGTAATTAATTATATGTATAAGTACGTTGTTATAATCAAAGTTAAATTTTGTGTTTACTATAAAACTTTAAGATGATTAATTTCGTTTACATGATAAAAAAATATTTACAGTAAAAGTATGTAAAAAATATAAAATATTATAAACTGTATATTTTTAGAATAATAAAAACATTTTTTCTAAAAAATATTTATTCACTAAAATTTAGCTTTTTCACTGCATATCTAGTTTATTTTATGAACAGTTTACTTTTTTATAAAAAGAGTTGAAATATTAAGGTTTTTTTGTTTTCAAAAACGGTCTAAATGTCAGTTTTAAATTGGAGATACTGATGAAAAATCAGTGTTAACTGGTATTAGGCATATGCAGCTTTCATTGTGTGGCAGGCCTGAGGTATGCAATGATTAACTATCTGGCATGTATTCTGACATGCTCATACAGAGATACATTAGAAGACAATCACATTACACATACCATGAAACTAATGAAACATATGTATTGATATTTTTTGGGTATTTGCATTTTTATTTTCTTTTATGAATGTTGTGCAGACAAGGTGGTTTATCACTACCATGATGACTATAAATGTAAGTTGTTCCACAAGGTTCTGTGCTTTTTTTCTGAAGAGCTCTCACCAAAATGTTCTTCTTCTCCTGCTTGTAAAACCATTCTTAGCGAATACACACACCACTTCACAACTTATTTGTACTCCATCCATTCCTAATGAAGGTTGCATTGCATACTGCTGGAACAGGAGTGCCTCTATAAGCCTCACAAACATATCGTGTAAAATTTTCATATTCCTGAATTAACACAAACAATAACAGTCTTTTTACTCTTTATTTATGAGTATCATCACAAGATTATGGAAAATGTACAACTGATATGTGTGTCAGTATGAGTGTGTTCAAGTATGCATGTAAACGACAAGAATTTTTTGTCTGGTGAGGGACTAATATATATGATTATGTTTTATGTGACATATGACTAAATTTTATTAACACTATCATAATTAAAAAAATCCAGTGGTGATGCAAACATTAGTCAAAACAATAGATATGTACAGTATTTTCTTGTTGAGAGAAAAGTGAAAGAAAGAACAAACCTTTCCAACTGATTGATTGTTTACTATCACTAAAGGCAGAAATTCGAGGGGTGCAGTTTCATTAATATATTTTTGTCCAATCTGCATAGCAATTAAAGTTCTATGTTAAAGATCATAAAGCATAGTCCAAAAAGTAGAAAATCAATTTACATACAAGATTGTATTACAGCACATATAATTTTTCATATAATTATGATTATGTTCCACAGTGATATCATTAACCATGAATCTTTAGTTTATTGACTTCACTGACATAGTAAGAGAAGTCCTTGCTATAGGTTTTTTGGCTAATTATAGTTATATAAATTTACAGTAAAATAACCTCTGTTCCATTTCCTCCGATATAGCAGTTCAGAACAGGTTCCTCAGGCAAGTCCAATTGGCTGAAACAGTCTTACCAATTCTTGTGCCTTCCCTCAATTGCCAGAAACTCAAAGCAGTAGATCAGAGCATAATGTTTGCTCTGCACATAAATTGATTGTAGATATCAGAGGTTTTGTATGAAAACTTTAAGCTGACCCCCTCTGAGGTCAGGTTGCTTAGTTCTATAAAGAACTGGGAAAGACACATCACTTACCACATCATTCCAAACGTTGAGGGCACAAGTTTCCAGTGAATTTAGCTCACATTCATCTGGTCCATTCTACAATTTATAATGGAAGTACAAGTTTAATTTGGAAGATAATCATCAAATTTACCACATTAGTCATCTCATTGTACAAACATTTCTCTCTTTTTCTCATCTTATCATTCTCACGATTCTAAAGCAAAACTGCACACCCTGTTGTTAAAATATGATTTCTCCCACTGTTATGGTTTTGCATGTATCACACAACTCTTCAGATTGGGAAATTAAGCTAAAATATTGTTAGGAACTGAATAATATTAAACCCCTTTTCCCCAATTGAGCTATTGGAGTGAAAAAAAATAAGCCAGAGTCCTAGCAACTGGGAGGAACAAATACTGTACTATTTTAATGTTTGATTGTTGTTTAGTATTTATTTATCAGAAATGCTTGACTTTACATTTTCAATCACAAAAATCAGAAGCAATAAGCTAACTCCTTGAATTTTCTTAGACCCTTTAGCTTGCTATTACCCTTTAAAGCAACCAAATTGATATCAGTAACAGAGAAATTTCAGTGATACTAATTGCAGAAAATTTTAATACAATTGCATGACATGGCATCAAATCAGCAAACTTTTTTCTTAATCTTATTACAGCACAATCTTACCTAATCAAATTATAATTCTTTCAAGCATAAGAAAGATAGTAGGAATAGAATAAAACCTGACATATTATGGATTGGTTGGTCTTATTAACATAAGCATTGGCCCAAGGTACTAGCTGGAGGTTGATAATGTTGATGAGATCGGTGTGGAAAATCTCCTCCAGATTCTTAACAATGAAAGTTGCAGAAGGTTGGCTCAGGCTTGCATAGTACACTGAAAGATTAACTTTCTGAGAAGCAAAGGGTGTAACTTCAGCACTAGCAGCATGTAAACCAGAAGGGTAATATGAAGCAGCATCAGATTTATTGATGAAAATGAAAGAGAGTAATGTTAGTGCAGAGACGATGGCTAGTTTTGGAGAAACCATATTTTTGTTTCAAAGCCTGCAAAACTAGGAGGACTTTCTCTGCTTCTGACTCACTAATAAATATATTTCTTGCTTCAAGATTGATGTCAACTAAAAGTATCAGACACATCTTAATCACTAAAAGAAATAATACTATTTAGGGTTTTGTCAGAATATGAATTTTTCTGTTAAATAGTAAGTAATAAAAACGTATTAAATTTTTCTAATGAAATATAATCTGTTGGGTGAAACTAAAATTCTAAAATAGTATAAAAGATTAAAAATATGTTTTCAAAAGAATGTTCAAAACGTTAAGAGAGAGTGTGTAGAAAAAGCAGGTAGTAATTAACTTAGGGTAGAATTAGTGGTTGGTTAGTACATTTTAAGGTAAATCTCAATCTAAAATTCCATGCCTATGTTTGTTTTGATATCTCTTCTTTTAAGTGGATTAAAATAAAACTAGTTTTAATTATATATAACGATTTAATATATAAATTAATATATATATATATATTTAACATTAATGTTATTTTTATTTTCTTAAAATATAATTGCTATTTTTTTATTAATAATATCAATTTATAGATTCAGTTTAGGCAGTTGTTTCTTGCGCCATGTCTTTAAATTTATATCCTATATCTTATATAAAATGACAATTTTTTTAAAGGATTATGTATCAAAATATATTTGGAATTTGGAATTTGATATTCTAAAATATATTTTTGAATTTGTTATTTTGAAATATGTTTTTATATTTGAATTTTCGAAACACTTTTTCTAATTCTGGAATCCTTTTTTCCTGCAATTATCAGAATACCCTTTTCCCTAATTTCTAGATTTTATTTTTCTGATTTTTTTTCTAATGTATTTTTTTTTTATATTTTGAGATTGTTTTTCAGAATGAGATTTTGATTTTTTAATTTCATTCTAAAATTTTATTTCTGAAATTATTATTATAAATTTTTATTTCTGAAATAGATTTTTTAATTTTCAATTTTCAATTCCGAAGAATAATTTTAAAAATTCGAAACATAATTAGCTCCTAGTAATTAAAAACATTGGGTGCATGGCCCTCACTTTGAATAACAATTTCTTGTATTTGACTTCATTTGTTTTGCTGTCTTTTCAAACTGCTCTGTCAAACTGAGTTTAGTTTGATCATTCTTATTCCTAACCCTAAACATGAGAAATTTTTGTGTTGCAAGATTAGTCAATTTTAAATTTAATTTTTCGTTAGGGCTAATAATCCTCTTTATTTATGTCCCTGATTATTTTGCAAGTAAATAATGAGTTATGAAATCCAAATACAGAAGAAGAATTCCAAGGTTAAAGAAAAAACATTGATTATCACGAGTTAATAACTTGTATTTTTTTAATTAAATGAATTGAGTTTTACCAAAATAGGAAAAGAAGTGTACAGCTATATTAAAGTTGGCATAGTTGCTGTGTTGTGAATGATTCCTTTGCCTACTTCCAACGCTCTCTCCTAACTCTTCTTCATCTTCTTTTTCTTTGTCTTCTCTTCTTAAATTATCTAAATTATATACCAAAAATCTTGCTTTGCTTCTTAACAAATTTCGTCTGAATAAATAAATTTTTTAAAATATTACCTTTACCATAGATTTATTTATTTTTTATTCAGTTTATACAAACGAAAACAATTGGAATTAAAATGTAATCAATATACTTTTTCAACACAACTTTTATTACTAAATATCTTATCTATTATTAAATAAGCATGGAATTAAGTAAATGGAAAACGAGACGCGGCTTTAATGGCATTATTATGTATAAATAATATATTGTTTGGCTCAAATTACTTTGAACTTCTATTTCTCTTAGAAGGAACTGTAACACCTAAAATATATAAAAAGAAATAAAATAATGTTTTTCACTCTTTTTCCAAAGTCTTTTATGCAGTGGCACGTATATTTGTTTGAGTATAAATTACACAGTCACCATAGTTCATATACAAATAACACGAGAGATAAGTTATCGAAAATAAAATTATAACATATGAAAATATAAACAAATAGATTAATCATTCATTTATATAATTTCATTTCATATTTTTATCAACCGATAAAGTATTTAATACTAATCACCACAATCCAACTTCATTCCAAAAGCAACACCAACAATCATATGGACCACACATGGATCTATACACCAAAGATATCCAATAAACAACTTTCAGAAGATTTGTATTAAGTAAGTCCTACTAAAAACTAACATCTAATATAATACTTAAGACTTAGATTTACAAGTGAATTTAAGAGAAAATATCAGGATAAGTTCAATACAATCCAAGTCGTGCATCTCACATGTCATGGTGTCACTACTACAAAAACAACCATTAACGATGGTTAAAACGACCTTTCAAAACGGTTTTAGAATCATCGTTGATCAAGATGTCGTAAAAAGTGAGTCAATTCCAACAACGATTTGAAATGTCGGTGATCAGTGAAGAATTAACAACGTTTATAGGATAGAGCCGTCGTTATGAGTGTCAAATTAATGATGGTTGTTAAAAAAGAGTTGTGGAAAAGGATGAAAAACAAAAAAAAATATGCTTTTAACGACGGTTATAACCACCAATCATCGTTAAAACGACGCATTACTTTTAACGACAATTGTTACTAACAAATGTCATTAAAAGTTGTTATCTATTATTTTCTGTGATGATTTTATTACAGTTATTATAATACTCGTCATTAATTTGAAGTTTATATCGACATATTTTGTTCAATCATCATCATTTTTTAGGTTTTTTTTTTAAATTGTGATTATATATTGTTAATTTCATATCCTAAATATATAAAAATTCTAGAATGTGCAAGCATGTGTTGTAAAACATCATAACTTAAACATGAAAAACTCAATAAAACATCATAACTTAAATAAAAAATTGTATTTTAAAAAGTTCAACAATCAACTTAATGACGTTCTAATCAGTCATTTACCTTAAGGTGTTATATATGGTTACAAAATACTTTGACCATGTTGTTCTAACATACTCTTGTGCTTCTGAGTCTAACAGTTGTGGGTTAGTGAAAAACTGTAACATTTGAAAATTGTTTCGATTAGTTCATAATTAATAAACACTCAATTTCAATTTATCACTGTATTGATTTTTTACCCGATCCCAACCTCTATCAATTATAGTTCGCACAATAGTTAATATCCACTGCATCACATAGTAACTGCACTCATAACTTCCATATTGCTTATTGCACTATCACTCAAAATAAACGTTATTAGATCAATCAATGACACACAATGAAGGGAGTGAACACATTTACTTTAAATACCTTAAGGTTCATCCAAGTGAACTTTTGTGATCTTGCACTTGACCTACCACTCAATATGTTATATCTAGAATAAATACCGCAATAAAAAGACTTCATGTTAGACCACATAACATTATGCAATGTAGAAGTAATAATCAATGTTAAATGAAATTGTTTAACCAGTCTACTATTTGTTTAAAATAGTTAGGAGTTTTCTTATGTAAGGAGAAAAACCATGTAGTGATATGATCTTGAACAAATATGATCAGTGATTGTTAATGACGCCTACATGAAAAAATAGTTAGACTCTTTTATTTCAATAATTTAGTATAACTTATTTAATGAAAATGAACTTACTCGTGAATATACATAGTAATATAGATTTGTTTTCCTCCCTTCGTTAAGGTATTGTTGATGTATGTTTGTGTTTCTAGTCTATTGTTACCCAGTGACTAAATGAGTTGAGGGTTTAAAACCTATATGTATATTGTTTCCCCTCATCCAAGCATAATCCAAAAATATACCTAAATTTTAATAAACTAGTAATAACATATAATAAATAAGGAGTATAAAGGTTTTAATAATGAACTTACATCATCCATAATTGCACAACTATTATGTTTAGATCCTGATTGCTCGATGCAATCTCTAACAAATTAGACATGTGTACGTATAATGGTACATCACTGTCTCTGCCAAATATATTGTCATCCCATGGAATCTCTGCAAGGTTTGTACCTATAGTAATAGTAACTTCCACCAATGCTACCACATGATCATCAACGGACAATGTTTTCTTCTATTCCACAGGCAGTTTTGTCTTAGGTTCCTGCTACACATAAACAAACAATATTAGTGCGAAGATATATCGTAGATTCTGATATAGGTATGACGAGATGTCTAAGCAAACAATGAAGGTATGTAGTGCCTCTTCTACAATTGTCACCTCTGATGTCGACACAGGAATTGCAACATCACCATAAAGGACCTTGTCTATTGTGACCTTTATCAAATGAGAAGAAAAAGGTACATTGTGTAACATGGTGACCCCTACATAAAACTTACCAAGGACCATCAATCGAGAGGAAGAATCATAATCAACGTACAACTCACATTGACTAGTTGAGCCAAAGTCACCCTTTGATGTATCAACAACTGAACAACTCCCTTTAGTGTTGACTCTGTTAACAGGAGGTGATGAAATCTACAATGTCAAAGATACATTGTCTTCCTTCTATGTTTCAACAGCTCATATGACGTGTTCTCTTCACATATTGGACATGGTTTATGATCTTTCACATTATAACCTGAGAAGTTTTCATATATAGGGAACTCATTGATACAAAATAACATTGAATGCAATTGGAAAGATTCATTGCCAAATGCATCAAACACTTCAACTCATTCATCCCACAATAATTTTAAATCTTCAATCAATGGATTAAGATAAACATCTATGTCATTTCCAGGTTGTTTTGGACCAAAGATCATCATAGATAACATCATGTATTTGCGTTCCATACACAAAACAGGAGGTAAGTTGTAAATCATTAATAAAATGGGTAATGAACTATGATTACTACTTAAATTTCCAAAAGGATTCATTCCATTAGTAACCAGTCCAAGTCTTAAGTTTCTTGATTCTTTTACAAATTCAAGAAATTCTTTATATATCAATCTTCTTAGTCCATCAATTTTTCTATCATCTACATGCCACCTATGAATTTTAGCGTCATATGTAGTTGCAAACAAACACTTAAGTCTTGAAATTATTGAAAGATACCAAACTACCTTGGCAAGAGGACCTTCCTTTGTGACTTCATCATTATATTCTTTTTGACCAACTTTAACCTTATAACGTGACAAGTCACACATGGAACATCTTCTTAAATCTTCAAACTCATTCCTATATAAAATACAATTATTAAGACATGAATGTATTTTTTTATATTCCATACCCAACAGACAAAGTATCTTTGTTGCCTCGTAATTTCGATTAGGTAACAAATATATTTCCTTCTGGATGCATTTCCTTCAGCAATTGAAGCAATTATGTAAAGCTTTTTGTCAGTCCATCCATTTATTATCTTCAAATTCATCAACCTTAACATTTTTTATTATCGTGCAAACTTAGTTGAATCAGGATATAACAAAGTCATGCATCATTAGACATATTTTCGTACACCACTTCAACAAAAGATTTTGCTCCTACATCACGAATCATATCCTCTAATCTGTCGTCCATTGCCAAATCAACAAACTCCTCGGTTCGGCACATACTTAATAAGTGTAACAATTCATCATGTCACGTCCATAATATAATTTTTCAAAAATCCAATAAAAGTTGTTCTCTAATTTTGAAAACATTCAATATCTTCCATTTAAACAAATCACAAAAGAACATCTAATTCTTATTTTATTATAATTATCATCAAAATCACGTTATGCAAATTATATGAATTCTTCCACGCTTCTCTCATTACATTGCATCACTTATATATGATCCAATCCATTTAACTAGTGGATCTAAGTCAACAAATATAATAATCAAATTGAGCAAAATATAATTTTATAAAATCTATAAACAGAATTTTCAAAGATCGATCACCCCAAACTCAGTCTCAACGTTTAATATATACAGATACACATATTTATTATTAAATTAATTAAAAAGTAATTTAAAAAACACCTAACAAAATTAACCGTAAAATTAACCATAAAATGGAGTGCAGAGACAGCGGTGCGGTGTGATGGCTTGGTGCGGCACGACAGCAACGCGGTGGCTGTCCGGTGCGGTCGGGACAAATCCTGTCCGGTGAGGTCATGCAGAGGTTATCCGGTATTAGATTATAAAAATCATTTCGTTATAAAACTATAAAAAAAATTATATTCATATTTATAAACACTTTACTCATAATTTACTTTCTACAATATTTCCTCAGTTTTTGTAAAAAATATTATGGTAAGTAAGAAAGTTAATTTACTACACATAAAAAAAACTGCATATATAAAGAGGTCATCCGAAATATAAATTTCAACCGTAACGCTGCATAATTTTTCAAATGAAGATTAATTAATTTTAATGAGAGGATTAGCTTCCAATTACATCTAGTAAGAAACTTGATAACAATATGAAATATCCAAATTAATTGGATATGTGTAATATTTTTTTACATCAAATGAGAATGAGAACAGAAAAGGAAGTAGATATGATCCTATTTTTCACACTATCTTATCTTAAACATGCTTCCTTATTTCAAGTTATTTAAATAGTTTTTTTTATTTGATAATTTATTTTGAAGTTGATATAATTATAATTATATATTTTGTTTTATTATTTGGTATGGAAGAATGAAAAATAAGTCTCATTTTAGTATTAAACTCTAGAAATTTTTCATGAAAAAATTATTTAAATAGGTACTACATAAATACAAATATATTTGTTGCCAAAGATAAAATACAAATTTCATATATTTATTGAATGATATGTAAAGTCAATCTCATGTCTACTTTAGTTTGTGCACAAAATTATGATTAACTTTATCATAATTGTTTAAGGATTTCATTCTCAATATATTTCACTATATTCGTTGCTGAAATCTTTTTTTGTTAAACATACCAACAATACTTTGAAGAGAAAAATATGATAATAATAATAATTAAAAGAAAGAATATTTATTTATCTAAAAAATAGTTATCAAAGGCTTACACTTTTTTTTTTATAGTTGTTTCATTCACATCCTTTACTAGTAGTTTATAATTAGGAATTAGAATGTGAAATGATGCATTCTATATTGGTCCGTCTTTTTTTTTTTTTTTTTTTTTTTAAATTTTGTTTTGGTTTTTTTTTTTTTTTTTTTAAAAAAAATTATTAAATAGATTTTTTTTTTTTTGTTTTATAATGTTTAATGATGTTTTTTATTTTGGTAGTTTTTTTTTTTTTTTTTTTTGTCTGTAAACTATGGATCGGATTGATCTATTCTATATATAAAACGTGAGTTGATTTTATTAGCTCATTCCGCGTAAGGGTTGACTCACGAGCTTGTGGATCAACCTCTATAAAAATGTATATTTTTAAAATAATAAAAAATAAATTTTTAAATATAAATATTGAATAATTTTTTTGGTTTATTAAACTAATTCCTTTTCTTATTTAGATGAATTAAGTAAACGATCTTACAATATTATTATCATGACACATACGTAATAAGATATGAGTAAAAAAAATTATTATGATGTTCTAATTTTCAATAAAATTTATATTTTAATTATATTAACAAATTGACTAATAAAATATTTTATTAAATATTTACACTTTTTTAAGATAATACATATAGATACATGATTACTATTCTAATTAAAAAATAATATACAATAATATTTATAATATATACAATATTATATTTAAATTTTATTATAAAAATGACTTAAGTCCAACTAGTAGATTGGATGAGTATTAAAACCTAAATAATCTATGTATTTTAGAAAGACAAAATACACTATTAAATATCAAAAAATTATCAAGCCTTACGAAATTTGTGAAAATGTTATGAATTAAATATATATATATATATATAACATTATATTTAAATTTTATTATAAAAAAAAGACTTAGGTCCGAATACTACATTAAATTAGTATTGAAACCTAAACCATCTATGTATTTCAGAAAGACAAAACACACTATTAAATATTAAAAAAATCATCAAGTCTTATCGAATTTCGTAAAAGTGTTTCGGAAAGACAAAACACACTATTAAACGTTTTTTCTTTAATTTCAGAATGTGAAATTTGGAAACTTCCTGGGTTATATCTAAAAGTTAAAATTTGTGTTTCAGATTATACAATTCAAAATATAAATTTTGTATTCAAAATTGTACAATCTAGGATACAAAATTGTATTTTGGATTGTAAAATTTGTGATGAATAATTTTGGAAATTTTGAGAGTATGAGGGTTCAAAAATTTTATTTTCATTATTTTAATATGTCCTACATTTGACCTGCACATATGGTGAGTTATACATAATGGACCAAAGTTAAAATAGATAGTCCATCATGCGTTTTTTCTTATCGTACCACGAGTCGACCATACAATCCACCTACATTGTCATCCCAACCTATAATTCTCAAATTACTAAGAATTATATCACTAATAAAATATTTTGATAAAATGAAATTATTTATAACTTTAAAAAATAACAATAATAGAAGATAAAGAAAAAGTCCACTTTAAAAACTATATTATAATATAATATTTATTAAAAAATAAAAGAATGAAATTGTCTCTCTGAAATCCCAACTATATAACTTTGTGTTTGCTTTATAAATGTGCAATTTTTTGTTGTTGTTTTTGTTGATTTGCATAGAGTTGGGAATGAAGAAAGATAGAAATGATGTCCTATGAAAAAGAGAAGTGAGAAAATTGGTATTACTACTTTACCTTTATATTTTATTGGAGCATTGGAGAGAAAATGTTATTTCTTCAAGTTATAATATTAAGGATGCACATCATGACTAAAAGTTCCACTTCACAATTTGACATTACAAACAAAAAATCCTTTGACATTGTCATTTTCATGTTGCAATTTTCATATCAATTAAAACTCAAAATTAAATTAAATAGACTTCTATTTAAAATTGAATATTGATGTAAACACATTAAATTACAAACTTATACACATAAAGCATATTATACATAATCAATAATGTATTGATATATTTATTCATTGATACTACAAGCAATCTTGAAACCAAATTGCAAAACATAGAACATAACTAGATCTGAAACTTGATGATGCATTAAATAATTATCAATTTCAATAACTCTTTCATCTTATTCTATATCTTAAATTGGTTATATATGTGATTAATTTTACTAATATCGGCTTCGATTTTCTTAAACAAAATTTATACATAAAATATATATTTTTATTAAAGATTGTTATTTGAGTTTTCTAATATAAAATAGTTGATAAAAGTAATTGATATTTTGCATTAATAACATCGTTACAACTATTTCATGATATAAAAAATTGATAGTCATAATTTAGGGACTAGATATTATTAGTATAAATTTCGCTTTGTAGTTAATAGTAGGAAAAGTTTTAATCTTTTATATTATGTTTTTTTTTCCAGGAGTAGATTGTTTATTTGTTTAATATTTTAAAAATTTAGATATAAATGAAGCATTTATTTCAAAGAACAATTTATTTAAATATTTTAAAATATTTATCTCTCAAAAATTAAATAATTTTTTAAAATAATTTTTTAATTTTATAAATTAATTACTTTATAACTAATCATATTTTAATTTATATTTATATTTATTCATGTTAAAACTAAACCATGAGTACATCTCTATACTTCATTATATTATTTAATTAATTTTAATTTTATATCACAATAGTAAATTTTACTACAAATTTCTGACTTTTTTTTTTCATTTTTTACTTTCTTATTCTTAATCTAAATAATCTTAATTTTTTTTATCTTGTTCTTTCCTTTTTCACTCCTTTTCCAATCCGAACCAAATATAAATAAATTTTTATCTCTCTCTCTAATAGAGAAAATTATATAGAGCGTTTTGCTAAAAACCTAAAAACAATAAATAGCAGTAAAATTGTATTTTAGCTAAAAACCCACGAATAATTAAAAATGTGAAACATTTAAAAAAAATTAAATTAAAAAATAAGTGTCCAAAGTCCACCTTAGGCTAAAACTGTCACAGTCTTCAACCTGACTTTCAAAACGATAAGCATATGTGTAACACTTCATAAATTAACTATTACAATAAAAGTTGTACCAGTTTCTATACAAACTTGGAGTTTTTCAAAACATTCCTAATGCATGATTAGGACTTATGGAAACACAAATATTTACAATAAACAGTTCAAAAGAACATCCTAATGCCCTCAAGAACCTCCAACACCTGTATGGTCATCTGCTCGTGTACGTAGTGTTATCAATATCGGATAACGGATCATATCGGAGACCCCAAATTTTCTTTATAGAGTTATAACGGAACCCATATCGAGTTATGGCGGAAGCATGACGGTCGAAAGAAATATAATATATATATATATATATATATATATATATATATATATAACTTCAAAAAATGCAAAAATAATGAAAGAGACAATCATAACTAAAGATTATATTATGTCTAAAGATTCAAATAACAATAATATGAAATCAAAACATCACAAATTTAAAGTTCAAAATATAAAACAACAACAAAACCAAA
>Ga0123342_1004324_pt1 | contig 21745 bp, 7 predicted proteins | sample Turbeawhitnodule_FD_89960 | JGI IMG/M metagenome (GOLD analysis project Ga0123342, IMG submission 89960) | Root nodule microbial communities of legume samples collected from Mexico - Turtle bean Mexico white nodule | ecosystem: Host-associated > Plants > Roots > Nodule | place: Mexico: Nepantla...
AGTCAAATGAAGTCCAACAACATCATAATAATCATGATGAACAACAAAATTCACCCGGTGAAGATTATAATAATTATTAGCTTCTCTAGAACTTTGTTTTAATGAAATACATTTTAGATATTTGAAAATAGTAAGTATTGTATGTATGGATAACTTTGAATGTGATGAATATTTGTCTTCTGAAAATTGGAATGTACTGGAATGTTGATGGATGATATACAGGTGTAGAATATGGGGTGCTTCCAAATACAAATAGTTGGTGGTGCTGTGTACAATGTTACATACGAATAAATCCGTATGTAAGTCTGCTTGTTAATTACATATGGATTTTACATACGAAATTATCCGTATGTAATTACATACGGATTTATCTGTATGTAATTACATACAAATTTTACATACGGATTTATCCGTATGTAATTACATACGGATTGATCTGTATGTAATAACACATGGATTTACATACAGATTTTACATACGGATTTATCCATATGTAATTACATACAGATCCAAAATCCGTATGTAACAATTACCTACGACAGTTTTATATACGGATTTTTTTCCGTATGTAATCCGTATGTAAATGGATTTTATATAAGGATTACGGATATTGACTGTATGTAATTTGAGTTTTTCTCATAGTGCTTCCACCTTAGAAGAACCACACTTATTTTTGGCAGGAACATTTATCACTACCATGGAATATGGTGAAACATTTTCTAAGACTGTATTTTTATTGAAAAATATAAAATATAATGTAACAAATTTTTAAAGAGGGAATGAAGCTCTTTTCGACATTCCATATCAAATTTGACTGGAGAATAACCTTAGAAAATAAGATAAAAACAACCTCAACTCGACTGGAAAATAATCTTAGAAAAAGTTCAAAGTGACGCCACCTTAGTTAGAGAATAATCTTAGAAAAAAGTTAAAAGCATCCTCAGCCCAGAAAAAAAAAATGGCCAGACTCGGCCGAAAAATATCTTTTGAAAAATTAAGATGAAAAGTAATTCTAAGACAAACTCAATTAAAAAACAACCTTAGAAAAACTAAGGTCAAAAGTATACTAACCTGATTGGAAATATCCTTAGAAAAACTAAGACCAATTAGAAAAACTAAGGCCAAAGTGACACTCATCCAATTGAAAAATAACCTTAGAAAAACTAAGATCAAAGCAACTCAACTTGAAAATAAATGTAATAAAACTAAGACAAAAATGATACCATCTAGAGCATGATCTTAGAAAGAGTAAGGTCAAAAGAAAAAACTAACCCAACTCAAATAGAAACTCGCCTTAGATGGATAGTGGACGAACTTATCTAACCAATTTGTTAAGAGGATAGTTTTCTATTTATAACAAACTTCCAATTATTTCATATTTAAAAGGGGAAAAACCATTTATTAACGCTTTATACACTATATGTGCATTTGTACCAAGTTCCTAACCGCTTGAAAAGATACTTGAGGATTAAATAAAAATCACAAGAATATCTACTTGTGATATTTGAAATTAGTTGACAATAATACAAACTTTAAGGATTAAATAATATCACGTGTGAAGGATAACATAACAACTAAGTTTTGAATATTATGGTTTAACTCCGGTTAAACTTTGAACCAAAACATATATAATATTATATTTGGTTATAAAGGATTGAAGGACAAGTACTCACTAAATAATTATATCTCTTTTTTTTCAATTATCTTTCGAATATTTTAACCTAGACTCAAAAGTCTATAAATACATATTAATCTCACACACGAAACACTCACTCAATACTCATATACTCTTATATTCTATAGTTTTTCTAGTTTTTACTAAATTTAACATAAAAAAATCTTTTACAATTAAATCTTCAATCGATCTTCATCAACAAGTTGCTGATCAATTCTTAAAAATTCAAGCTTAATTTACAAGAATAACACCTTTCCACCTTGGTAGAACTATTGCATTTTTAGAAAGAATAGTAACTAAATCAAACATGTAAATTGTGTAAAAAAAGACTATTATAGGTGGCAAAACCAAAACCTTCTCGCAAAATATTTGCACCCACTTTTTGCAATGCTCCAAATTACACCTTTCAAATGATAAAGGTTATCAAATATAAAGGGATATTTTTGTCATTTGAAAAAGTGTAATTTGAAGCAAGAGGTGTCAAATTATCATTGCTCAACCATCTCATAGTGTAGTTTTCATGAGGAGCTACAATTATTAATGACCAAATGGTTGGAAGTGGAAAGAAGATAGGCATGTGCTAACTTAATGCCCAAATGAACCTGGGCCATGGTGGTTAGGTGAAGTTTATCTGGATTCAAACTCAGCCCCTTAGCATCCACACACTTCACATTAGGCATTGCAATTTCCATTTGAGCTCTTCTCACTTTCTCTGTAAACTTTCCCTCCCCAGAAGCAAGTGCTACCTGAATAAATGTACATAGTAATTGAAATCAAACTTGTAAGTTGTAAGTCATATAAGACTATATTCTTCTTAGGGGAAAAGTAAATTTTTATAAATTGAGAATGAAAGATGAATGAATAGTAGTACCTGAATAACAAGGAGAGAAGGGAGATGAAGATCGAATCGAAGGTCCATAATGAACCTCTCCATCTTATCTTTATATCCCTCACTGTCTTTTTCTCTCACGGTGTCACTCTCTCCTTGGTACCAAAGCATCGCACGGATCCTGCCGCCACGCATCGCACGCTTCACACGTGTCACCAACTCATCATACAGCCGCGACCCTCGACTCCACTCTCCGATCTTCGTCCCACCCACCGCACAAGGCACCAGGCCCACAAGCCCGCCGCCGCCTCCCCCGACTCTCGAAACCTCCCTCGCAAACGCCATCCCAGGCCCAACCCCACACGTCTTCGCCACATCGATGTCCGCATGCAGAGGCTCACGGGCCTCCTCCCACTCCAGCCCCGCACTCAGCCGCCAAACCCATGGGCTTGGCCCGCACTCCGCCGGGACTTTCCCGTCCCATTTCCCCCCGACAACACCACCTCGTCCAGCCATGTTGCTCTGTCCCGCCAGCACAAAAATGTCCATAGAAACTTCCCCTAACCCACCCTGCACACCCTTCACACCTTCCATAACCCACATAAACCCTAACAACACACACATCAAATCCATCTACAAGTTCACAATTTTATCTAAGAACCACTGATTTATGATTCACATTGCCAATTGGGTCTCACGATTTCACCACAAGTGTTAAACGTGTATTTTTTTCCTTGTCAATTACGTTTCTCGCGTGCTTCATGTGGGACCCGCCGGGAACTGAGCAACCATGATTGAACATAATGTGGGCATCGGAAAATTAATTGCTGTCTCCGGAAAGAGATAATGCGTGCGTTTAACGTCTCTTTAATTGAGGTTGTTATTTTAATGTTAAATCTTTGCCTTTGGATTTCATGGAAGACACAAATATACATCGTATTAGATCCAGTGTTACTGTTATGTGTTCCTTCGTCTTCCATCTCACAGTTCAAGTGAATTTTCTGAAGAAATTAGGTGTCGTGTGCGAGAGTATTAAGCCACCAATAAAATATATGCGGATAATGATCTTGTAACTATTCTGTGTTTTTCTCACACCAATTATCTCAATATAAGAACATGTGCAAAAGTATATTGAAAACTAAATTCCTGTTAATTTCTACTTCCTCCATTACTTTGTACTTGCTATATTTCTCGTGTTTCATAGTTAATAAGAATTATAGCTTTTGATTTGGGCTGGTCCTATTAACAAACCACCAATCACTCTTTCTTTCTACACCTCCATAACTTCTTCTGCCACCTTATACTAAATGTGAAAATACCATTTTATCTTTTTTTTTTTCGTCACCCCCTTGGATTTGAAATAAGCCATGGATTATGTAATCCGGATATGTTTTCGGATTACACAATTCAGAAGTAAATCTCATATTTAGAAAAGACTTCCGGATTACACAATCCAGAAGTCAATTTCATATTTAGAAAAGACTTCCAAATTATGTAATCTGAAAACTAATCACAAAAGGTTTATGGATTACATAATCTCTGGAAGCTAATTTTTGATCTAGAAAAATATTTTCGAATTATGTAATTCAGAATATTAAAAATGATATTTTTGGAATAAAAAAAGTTATAGAGGTTTTAGAAGTGACAGTGGAGGTGCACCAATTCTCTAGCCCTTTGTTATAAGGCTGTTTTTCCTGCCCTTTCATAACTTTTGGTGGCACCCTAGAAAACCATTTTATTATTAAAAAAAACATTATGGAGTTTACAATTTTAAAATATATTTTTCCTATTTTATTCCCTCCATTCCACAATTCTTCCGAATTTGTACCATCCAAAATATATATATATATATATATATATATATATATATATATTTTAATATGTAATCAATTGTCATATATTTTAAAAAAATAAGATACTATTTTCAAATTATAATTTAATTGAACTTTACACTTATCCCTCTTATTGTCTAATTGTCAATAAAGTATTCCCACTTTATATTAAGGCTTACGTATACTTTATTCATATAATTAATTTTTATTCTAATCCTTAATATACTGCGTTTTAATTTCTATATTTATCTTTGTTAAAAAATAAGTAACCAGTCTAAATCTATTATTGTACATCCATGTTATTCATGTGTGAAATTTTATTTCATGAATTTACGAATATAACAAAACAAACTAAAAACCAAAAGAGATAGGTTATTTTTAATCTCATGTCTCCTGTTTATTAATTAATTAATCGCATCCTATATCTTCTAGTTACAATACTTTTATTTTTCTCTACCCGTATTGTTTGAGAGAGTAGTTCCATCATTTGAACTTGTGTGAGATGGTTAACAACAAGATACGTTCTATTTGACATTATCAAGTGAGATAATAATTTTTTTAGTTGTAGTCCATTTTTGCATCTCGCTGGTTTTTGTGACTTCCAAAAAAAACACAATAACCACTAGTCAAAATACCACAAAATTTATTTTAAACATCAACGTTTACCACTAGTCATCACAAACAACTAACACCACTTAAGAATCAAGAAGAAAATACCACACTCTATATTTTGAAATTAAAAAAAATATATGAAAGGAGAATTTGACAAATTTCAATAACTTATTAAAATAAAAAGAAATAGACAAAAATTATTGCAGAAATACATATACTTTCTTTAACTTTTTGGGCCCCTAGGACTTTGGGCCCTGGATCACCAGGTCATAAGTTGGGCCTTGTCCAACCAAAATATCGTGTAATATGTACCTACCACCGAATATATAGTCATCGCCATGTAATATTATGAGTTTATAATGAAATAATTTTAAAAACAAAATATGATTTAGTCATCAGAAAAAAGTATTTAAAGTTAAACAAATTAAAGGAATGAAAAAAATTCTAAAATTTGCTCATTCTATGTGAAGTAAAAACAATAACTTTTAGTGTTACGAGAATAAAAAACTAAAGAAATGTTTTAGGAACCAAACAAAAAACCAATATTTTCATAAGAACAAAAACACAATTACCATTTTTTTATATTCTAAATACAAATAAAAGTAATTGAATTGATTTTATTTTCATCATCGACCTAGAAATATTATATATATATATATATATTAATTAGTTCAGATTATCTTTTCTTTTAACCAAAAGAATGATGTATTTGTGTATATAAAAATGTATGCAAACATTCATTTTATTTAAAACATTAAATCAAATATATGTAAAATGGGGATGGGGAAATGACGAGGTTAAAGAGTACTTTTAACATGTCAACATATAGCTTAAAATACATTTGACTAATTCGTAAGTTAATTTTACTGAAATTATACCAGATTTATTTTATTAGTAATATTTAACTTGTTTTATTATTTACTTCACCTAGCTTATAAGTTTGTTGTTATTTTTTTTATCCCTTCTAGTATATTTTAAAATTATTTTTACACTCATTTTTATTTTATTATCATACTTGAAGAAAATTTAGTAAAATCATGATATCTTTGTTTTTTTTTAAATATTTGAAATTTAAGGTGATTTGTGAGCATGCGTGACTTGTTAATAAACTCCCATATTTTTTTAGTGGAAATACACTTGCGACCTACTAAAAATTCAGACAAAAAAATATTAGTATTTGTTATTACAATTTAATTTATAAACATTCTTATTTTGACCAACTTGCATTATACTCAAATGAACACAAATGATAAAGATTACCCACTAACGTTCATGCTTTAGCAGTGGCATTTGATAAGAAGAAAAAGACAAACACAAAACATACATAAAATGTAACCTAATTCAAAAACCCTTTTAGTCTTTTGTTTTAATAATTTTAATTGCATTTTGTTTATGTTAGTGTGTGATAAATGAGTTTTTTTTTTCACGTTAGTGTGTGAAATGTACCTCAGCCACGCCAATAGAACAATAAATTTTAGTTTTTATTATACATAAGGAAATACAAATTTAAAACTTTTAAATCCAACCTCATCTTAGTCATGTTTTGTGACACTTGAGAAAGTTAAAGAAAAACTCATATATTTTTTAACTTCAATTTATTTTTATATTAAAAAAAAATCATAAATTAATTTGTTGTTTATGCTATAATTAAAAATAATATCAAAATTAAAAATACAATAACTTTGTTAATGAAAATTAAATTAATTTTCTAGTTAATTTGACATTTTAAAATCTATTATTTAAATGTTGTTATTTTTTGTGATTTAAATTATAAATATCAAATCAATTAACTATATACATTTTTAATTAATATAAGTAATAAAAATATGAAATTTTTATTTTATTTCATATTTATATAATTATATATAATATACATAACGGCATAAGTTTAAATTCAGAGTAAGAAATGTAATACCTAATCTAAACCTAATCCTAGTTGTGATACATTACATAAGTATTATTAGTTTGAAATCAATTGGTGTTTTTATATATTAAAGGGAAATTGCAGTTATTTCTTATGATACTATAGATATAGTTGAACAATTTGCTCTAAAATAAAATAAAACACTGAATTTCATTTCATGAAGTTAATTTGAGTTAATTGAGTGAATTTAATTACCCAAATTAGCTATTGCTTTTGAATTAAGATTCATTAAGGAAAATGTCATCACAATTCTACATAATTCCTTAAACGAGTTATCATTTACCAAGTGAAAAAATTTAGAAAACATTCAATACAAGGTCATTATGATTATCAATCTTATATGTCTTCATCCAAACACAATTTAAGTTCTCTTAATTGAATAGTATTTTCCCAAAAAAATATTCTAATAAAAAAGAAGTTGGAACACATACACTCCAATAACCAAAGAAAAATCATTCAAGCTATATCAAGTGAGATATTACCTTTTTTATTTTATTAAACTTATAAAACTTCAAAACATTCATAAAAAAAATTAGAAAACACAATACTAAAAAGGATTTATAAAACTGAAAGGACATTAAAAAGAAAATTTATTAAGTTAAACTTGATTCGTTTATAGAGTTATAAGAAACAATTATTGGAAACTAGAAATGAGGTAGAGAAAAAAAAAAGGAAAAAAAAAGCAAGAGAAGAGATTTTATTAGGGGTGGCAATGCGGGCTGGTCCATCCCGCACTTGGCCCGCAAAAAGTGGGTTGGGTTGGCCCGCCCCACATAGAATTTGCGGGCTTATTTTTCTAACCCGTCCTGTATAAGGGTTGGCCCGCGGGCCTGCAGGCCAGCCCGCATAAGAAATATTTATTAAAAATAATAATTTTTTAAATAAAAATTTTGAATTTTTTTTATTTAGATGCATTAGGTTGATGATCTCATAATATTATTTTCATGAAACATGCGTAGTAAAATGTTATTAAAAATTTTGGGATGTAAAATATAAAGCTACGTGAAGAAAATATAGGAATGAGAAAAAAAAAATTATACATTTTAAAGTTATGCGGGCCAACCAGCCCCGCCCCACACTTGACCCGCGCGGGCTGCGGGTTATGCGGGACGAGCCTAAGCGGGTCAGCGGGTGGAAATAAGCAACCCGCCCTGCGAGCCGGCCCGCACAGTCTACCCCACTTTGCTACCCTTAGATTTTATAGACATAATATATCTAATAATTAAAGATTAATATGTAAAAGTGAGACAAGATTTTTTTTAATAAAATATTATTTTGACAATACACAAATCAATCCGAAACCATTTTTGTCACAATTCTTAGTCAAGCAGTCTCAATTATAATTTTGTAGGATTTCATTATATTTTAACAAATAATATATTATTTAATATTAAAGAATAACTATGTTAATATAGTTATTCAAATGAAAAAAAAAGAGTAAAAGCGTAACGTTCCAGTTTAAATTTTATAATTTAACTTTACTATATAAATATTATTAGAGAGATAGGAGTGATAAGGGTCACGTGAGGCATGATTTGTTTTAAGTGAACAAAATAATAGTACAGACAAAGGACGTACGCATGCAAAAATATATTATATATTTATAAATGGTATAAATTAATAAATATTTTTCAGTTTATTTTTTTAAGAAAAAAATCAAAAAATTTCTTCTTTATTTTTATAATTATATTAAAAATTTATTTAATAAATTTAAATTTTTAAAATAAATTTATGTATTTTTTTTAAAATTAAATTAGAATCGTAATATAATTATCAAAAATTTAATAAATATTTTTTTAATCAAACAACCTTGTAGGTTGTCTATCCGATATGTCGGTCTATGTGTATCCGACACGTCAGTTAAGAGATAATTTAATCTTCATAAATCTAATCTAACATATCTTTTTATTTTTTTTATTATTTAAAAATTAATTTGATTTGTGTCACGTGTCAAAAATAATACAAAAGTTACGAGTGGAAGTTAGAGACAGCTGTTTCGCTTTGAATAAAGGTCCACTCCGCAATTTAATTATTTTAAATAATAAACCCTTTTAAACATATTTTTTTTCTATTTTGGTTTATTACGTTTTAAATCTGCAAGTTGAGTTTCTTTTTGTAGGAGTTTTGGTTGTCCCACAAACATCCAAATACTCCTAATCAAACACACACTTTTCTTCTTAACTCAAACACTATTTTAATTTGTTTTTAAAAATATTAATACTAATAGCTATGAACAACTGTAGTTGTTTAATATTATTTATTTTGAATTTTAAATAATAATATTTTCATATTAAAATCATTTATATTTTTAGTAATGATTTTTCTATTAAAATCAAATTTTTTTGTAATATATACTTTTTAAAATATGCTAAAATATAAACTTTTGTCCTCTATTATTATTTTTCAGTTTTAACAAATATGAAATTAAATTTAAGAGTGAGATAAAGAAAATTATTATTTTTATATAAGTTATTAACACATAAAAATTACATCCATCTATTTAATCACTTTTCTTCTTTATTCCATTTTATAAATTCTATTATTTCATTTTAATTAAAAATTATTGTATTAATTAAAAATGTTATAGAATTTTTGAAGATTGATGAATGAAGGTAGGTGTAGGGTAGGTGTAGGTAAAGTTAGTGGTGTTGCGGTGAAGAAAGCCGTTAGGAATGTGTGACTTTGGCGTTATGACAGGCTGGATTTTGCTGACACGGCACTGTAAGGGTTGATCTCCATGACTATGACTGTTACTTCACTTTGTCCTTTCTCATACACATCATTCTTCATCTTTCTCTTTCTTATCTTTCTTATCTTTCTTTCTCATCATTTTTAACACATTTTTTTTTAAAAATATTTTATTTTAAAAAGTTTTAACACTAATTTATTTAGTTTTTATATAATAATATTGTGTATCATTGACATTGAAAACATTATATTTTCGAACTTCAAAATAAACCTACAATAAAAACTTTAAGTTGTTTCTGTTTTAAACTTTTGGAAATTACAATTTTAATACATGAGGAAACTTTTCTATAAAAGATATGTGGACAATAAAATAATATTACTTTCTAAATGGTAAATAATCTGCACAACGAAATCAAACAACATTTTAATAAAAAATTTCCAAAAGAATAAGATTTTAATGTTATTAATAGAAAATCATTAAAACTTATGGTTAAATCATGTCTTTTACTTTCCAAAATATATTTTTTATTTATTTATCCTCTCATTTTTAAAATATGTTATTTTCGTTATTTTACTTGTTTACTACAACTCTAGGGTTGAATTTTTTTTATCTAGTAGATACTATTACGAAAAAAAAGTGTTTAATTAAAAATATATGAAAATGAATTACTTTTTAATTTATAAAAACTTGAGTGTTTGACTTAATTAAATTACTTTTTTTTATAACAAGGGAGCCTATGGAAATACTTGTATAATTATAATAGTGAAATTGAGATTTATAAAATTTTAGTTTTAATAAAGATATATTATAAATAAATAAAGAATTGAAAATGTATAAAGCAATTTTCATTATTTTATTTTCTTACAAGATTTATTTATCTAAATAATCTAATTTCTCTTAACTTTTTTAAGTTTAAAAATGATTAAGATACAATTATATCAAGTTATTTTTTTAGTGTTTTATAAATGAAAGATATTATTGGTATATTTTTTAATATTTGTAAACTAACCACAAATCCACTTTGATTTTGGGAAGTGAGAGTAGTGAGACTTCTTATAAACATGTTACTTGCATTTAATAAAATTATTATTTAGATGTGTGAGAAGTGTTTTATTGTATTTAAAGGTGAGAATAATTGCAAATTATACACGAAATTAATGTTTAGCATGAAGATTATTATGCATAAAATTAAGTTTTGGAAGGATTTGACTATATATATATATGAGTTAAACTTTGCCCAAACGATAAATATGGACTCTTAAGTGATAATATGGACACTCAAATGACAACATGAATCACTCAAGCAACAATTATGGACAACATAAACCACTCAAACAAAATATGGATATAAAGTGACAATATGAACGCTCAAGCAATAACGTGAACGCTCAAGTGATAGGGTATATAACTCAAGTAAAGACTTGTAGCTTAAGTGAGTAAGAGGTTGAGACAACTCTCCTCTTGATATATTACACTTAAACTATAGTTTAATCACTCTAAAAATAGTTGTGGAAATGATGCAAAAGTTTTTGAAACATGTAAGACCATACAAAAAAGTGATGGTGCTTAAGTGATGACATAGTCACTCCAATATTGATGAAATAAACTGGTTTATGTTTCTATAACTTGTTGGAGGTGACACAACAAGTACATTTGTAATGATGATATTATTTGTTTTCGTGTAAGAAAGAGACCTGAATGCATTAGTGTGACACAGTGATGGATGACCATCCAAAGCCACCAATTAATACACAAGAATAAAAGACAAATGGACTATTTGAATCAATAGTAGAAATAAATTGTATAAGATTTATATTTCACTTAGAGTATTTTATAGATAAAATAAGGATACTCTAGAAACTCTAACTTGTCACACAAGTAAGGGCTTCTAGAGCACCTTAAGAGAGTGCACATGACTTCCTTAAACCATCATAGTTAAGTCTACTTAACTAGAGTTATGGTAGCTTAAGGTGCAAACTACCCTCATCTATAAATACCCTATAATTCAACCATGTATTTAGATTTGATATTAATGTGAATGAGGAATTATGAAATAGAATCCATTATCTCTTAAGTCTCCCATTGATTGCAAGCCTACACGACCTAAGTGAGCTCCTTGGAAGGTTGGCCTCACCAACTTCCTCTTCAAAGCATCACCATAATCATCACCGAACCCTAAAACCATTCGGTCACCTCCTTTCATCCAAGTCTTCCATTACCTCTCCATCCTTAATTCAACAAGCAAGAGCATTGGACTATATCACACACAAAGATGTACACACACACACACACATATATATATATATATATATTATGATATCTATGTGATATGTTGCCTTTCATGTGCATGTTGTGCTTTGTGGGTATATTGCCCTTTATGCATATGTAGTAAAGATATTTAAGATGACATTGTGCCGACCCAAAAGTCTTTGTATTAAGCATGAAACTCATTAAGAAAACGAATATTCTGTGTTTCAGTAATAAATCTAATCAAATAATTAAGATATAAGGTGTGAGGAGCAGAAGAAAGTTTGTGCATTAAATTAATACAAATATATGCATGAATTACCTTGATATTAAAAGACAAGGATGAATTTTCAATAGACAAAGTGTTGGTATCTATTTAAGTGTAATTACTTACATTATTTTATTGGGATGTCATTGATGATTCTTGCATTTTGGTTAACAATGATTTAGTTGTAATTTTGTGGTGTGTGATTTATTGATAATACAATGATATTGATACATTATGTACATCATACTATATATGATTCTTTTTAAGTTATCGTATAACTTAGTCTAGATTCAGAAGACTACAATAACTATTCATGATAGATGTGTAAAATATTTTAAAATAAATCTACAACAATATTCACTTCCAAAAACAAACTTTAACCAAACAAAACTGACCTTAAAGTTTAGTAGATTCCATCTTGCTTCGACTAAAAAGCCTATGTCGTATGATTGAAAGCTACTCAATTTTGCGTTGGCCTATGGAAGAGACTCTAGGCCAAATGGACGCAAAAATATATAATAATGTACTTATAGTGTGGGTCAAGTCGTGGTAAGAATAAAATGTTAGAATATTGCAAACTCATGCTAAATATTTTTTAAAAAATTATTAAAAATAATTTATATTGGTCTAACCCACACATAAAAAAAGTTATATAAGGTTTAGAGTGGGTTTAATCCACTATAGGTGGAAGGTAAATATTTTTAAAAAAAGTATTAAAAATGGTTTGCGTCGATCTAAACCATACATAACAAAAAAATGTATATACAGTCTCTAGAGTGTGTTTAACACCCTAAGTGGAAGGAAAAAATGAACTTACTGACTCAATCAATTTAACTGAAAATACATTCATACGGTGATAAAATCAAGTAAGATCTAACTTGAATCACACGTAACATAACAAGTAAACTGAACTGATCATAATCAACAAAATGAAAAAATCATTCACCAAAAATTATGATATTGTATTTTTTAATAGATTATACATTATACATGATAAATACATTAAACACGATGCATGATAAATATATGATACATGAATTTTAATACATAAATAATATATACATGATAAATATTTATTTTTTATGTAATACATATTTGCTAATAGAAAATATTGTATGCAATAATGGTGCATATAATTTTATGGTAATTAATTATAAACAATGCATATCAAAACAACAATTGTTAGACCCCAAAGTTGGAAAATTAAGCTAATATGATACTTTATTGATGGAAAGTCATAAAAAAAATAAGTGTGATGAGAGATGTTTTTACTTCACTAATATAAAGAAACATGCTTTGTAACCTATCCAAATTTGTCCGTTGACACTCATTTATGCATATAAAAACACAATTGTGTCTATTTTAAAATATTACCAATTTGGTGTAGACTCCGTCAAATTTACCACCATCGAGTACGTAGAGTTAATTTTAATGGTGCAACTTATGTCATTTTTTAAATCAGAATTATTATAGAATACTTTCATAAATTCTTATAATTTAAATTTTTATTTAAAATATAAATTTATATCAACATATTTTATATCAACATATTTGACTAGAAATATTTGTCTAAGATAAAATATAAAAAATAAGAATATTAATTATTTTATAAATTTAAATGGTAAATATATACAATTAAAAGATTCTTTTTAAGATAATAAAAACTCATATTTCCTTAAAAATTTCTTAACTAATATTAATTCAAATATAGATATTTTTTGCAATTATATAATAATAAAAAAATACTAGAGATAAAGAGTATTATAACCAATTTTTTTTATTCAATTAATGGTTTATTTTGTTGTTAACCTGCCAAGTTTCCATCAGGTTGATAAACTTACTAAACAAAATCAATCAGCCCCACAATACTTTGCACTAGCAAGGTAACAAATTTACATTCTAATTGATTAAATATTTTGAATGAGGTCAACAAGATTCACAAAATAATAAAAGATACTTTATTGCTGTCAAATAAAAAAAATATTTATGAATGATTTTGAGTTTTATTGGTTAGCAATAAGCTTTTAAACACATACTTTTATTGTTCACCTGAAATTTATTAAAAAAAACAACACTCTCTTGAAATAAAAAGTGAAACTTACCTAATTTATTCACATTTCCTTTTTTGACGTTAAAGACATCAAGCTTTACAGTTAATTTTAAACGACTAAAATTAATAAAAAAAAATCCATAACATCTCAAAGTATAATAACTGTTTCTTAACAAATTTTCAACTGTTAATTAAGAAAAACGTCTATAAATATTAACAATCTCTTATTTTATATTTTATTTGACATAAAAGAACTCTAATAGCAGTCAATCAAGGTTTAATTTTAGATTTCGAAGACCATATCTGTAACGGTTAGTAGTTATGATTGAGAGAAAGCCGTTAGGTTTAGAGAGTAACTAATATAATCTAATAGCCGGAAATAATTAGTAGATTTAACTTATTTTAAAAATTCAGTTAAACAGTATTTTAAAATATAAAATTAAACTAAATCACGTTTTATTAATTAGTAATGATTAATTAAAGTGAGTAACAGTTTTTTAGAAACAAAACTGGGTACCGTTGGGAATGGAGGTTACCGTTTGGTTAGAGTAAATTTAGAATGCGCAACGGTTCAACCGTCTTAGTCAATAAGAGGATATATTGTTGAATGAATGGGTTGATTGTGTTTTTAATTATAATTAAAAATTGTAATTAATTTAATAATGAAAATATCTGATGGAGTTTGAGTGTAGCGAGGAGCAGAAGAAGATTAGTTAAGTAAATTAGTTAATAAGTTAGGTTTATAGAAAACACCAGGCAGCACCGATAGCGTGATCATACGTGTAACCGTGAGGAGGCTCCAACTCCCACGCGTGTTAGTTTGCCAGCTGTATGCAAGTAACTGCTTCCACAACCGACCCAACCGGTCACATCAACCTGCCCAACCGGTCATCCTTATCCCTTTTGCATTTTCTATTTCTCCCCCAAACCCCACCCTTCTTCTCACAACCCACAAAACACCTCTTCTCCGCTCATAAATTTTAATTTTGATATTTTTTCTTTATTATGTTTTTATGATTAAACTCTGTTAGCATGGCATCGGGAAGCAGGGATATGGATCGGGTCAAGGGCCCGTGGAGCCCGGAGGAGGACGAGGCGCTGCAGAGGCTGGTGCAGGCCCTTGGGCCCAGGAACTGGACGGTGATAAGCAAGTCTATTCCGGGTCGATCCGGGAAATCGTGCCGGCTGCGGTGGTGCAACCAGCTCTCGCCGGAGGTGGAGCACCGCCCGTTCTCGCCGGAAGAGGACGATGCTATTGTCAGGGCGCACGGTAGGTTCGGTAACAAGTGGGCCACCATAGCACGTTTACTCAACGGCCGCACCGATAACGCCGTCAAAAACCACTGGAACTCCACTCTCAAGAGAAAATGCTCCGCCGTTAGTCTCGATGTAACCGATCGTCCACCGCTTAAAAGATCCGCCAGCGTCGGCGCGGGTTATTTAAACCCGAGCAGCCCATCCGGGTCTGAGTTAAGCGATCCGGGCCAGCCCGCTCGGTCGACCCCTTCCGCCTCCGCCCGTTGCAGGCCCAATCTCATGGAAACCGCTTCTTCCCCCTCCGATCCAGCAACGTCACTGAGTTTGTGTCTCCCTGGATTCGGCTCCGAGCCTAGCCTTGTTGCTGCACCGCGGCCGGCGTCATCGCCGCCGCCAGTATCTCCGCCGCCTCCCCCTCCAGCGGCGGTTGAGGAGCGTGGGAAGCAATTGTTCAACGCGGAGTTTTTGAGGGTGATGCAAGAGATGATAAGGAAGGAAGTGAGGAGTTACATGTCAGGGATGGAGCTGAAGAATGGATTGAGAATACAAACGGAAGCCATTGGAAACGCGGTGGTGAAGCGCATGGGAATCAGCAACATCGAGTGAGAAGGAAAGAAACGGCGTCGTTTGGAGTATCGAACCGAGCCAACTGGACATGGACGATGAATCACAGGGTAGAGAAAGTGAGTCAGAAAGAGAATTTTATTTTATTTTATTTTGTAGTTTAAGTAAATTTTAGTTTCCCTTTACTTAAGGGTAAAAATTAGTAATAATTTCGGCACTGTACAGAACTTGAACAGAACATGAAAACATGAAATAGAGTGCTTTCCTCATAAAATATTTTTCTATAGATGTTGTTAAGGAATGGGTCCAAGTACTATGTTTTTTTTTTAATAATTATTTGAATTGGATTACTGTGATGATAAATGATAGAGTGAATGGTTTTTGTGTGTGCAGTTGAATAGAGTGATTAGGAGAATGAAAGAGAAACCTTAAAAAAAATGTGAGAGAGTTGGTAATGGAGGAGGACAGAAAGGACAGAACCGTTTTTGTCTGTGTCCTTGAAATTGAAGGAAGATCAGAAGGGTGGGATGTATGATTGACAGAAGTGGGTCCGGTTGGAATATTTTGTTTTGCGGTGGAAACTTGTTGGGCAAGTGATTGAACGATGCCAACCAAATTCAGGCATGTGAAAAACACCGCACACTCACTCCTCACTTTCAACTCCACACTCATCATCATCCAAATATCTCACTTTAAACCTCTTTCAATCTATGTTCCACACGACAAAAACAAAAATTAGAGAACCCAAACAAAAAATAGAGATACAGAAATATGTTACAACTAAATACAAAATGAAATTGTATGGTGGAAGAAGGGAAATACTCTAAAACAAAAGGAAATAGAATGTGATAACAAAATAAAAATGAAAATGTCATTTTTAATAAATTATTATTATTAGTTAAAAAATAATTTTATTCTCAATGTTTTTTTAAACATTTTTTTTATTAATTATTCTATACATCCAATAATTCCATACAGGAAAAATATATTATTTTAATGGGAAAACTTATGGTTTAAATATCTTTTTCTTTGAAAAAGAGCATTGCTATTATGAGATGAGAATTAAATAAGTAAGACAAATGAGAATTGATAGCATATGAGAATCAAGTGAGTACTTTAATAATGTTATATTTCTTTAATTTTATTTGATCGTTTGATTGTTAGTGATGAATAAATAATCATAGTTGAGTTGCATATTTGAATTATTTAAATATATAATTAGTTATATAAGTACTTAAATAATATTATATTTTTTTAATTTCATTTCATCGTTTGATTTGATGAATAAATAATCATACGTGGGGTTGAGTTGCATGTTTGAGTTATTCAAATAGATTTATTAGTTAGATATATTTTTAATCATATTCAATTTTAAATATCCCTATGAGTATATGAGTACGGTGATAAATATCTCTCTCGGTATCATGAGTGTGGTGGTAAATATGATAGGTAACACAAGGATGATGATTTTCAATGTGGATTTATAAGGAGTTTTGGACATTAATAATGAGATATCTTCTTTCAAAATGTTACATTATTTAGGTAGCTTATGTTTCACTTTTCACGACATGTTATATGATGTGACGTTTGGAGAGTCTCATGGTAGATTTTACAAAGAATGCATTCTTTTACTGGAGCAATTCTAATTTAAAGAGAATCAACCATTCATACTGCTTGCACAACATTCTAATGGATAAAGATTATAAGTATGTATCTTAACACCAAAGGCACCTCAATCCTACAATGAAGGCAATGGTAAAGAAATAAAGGATGAAGTTGCTTGAAATTGGCATAACATGTGCAATATCTGATAATGCTTGGTTCAGCCTAGTCCAAATTGTTCCTAAGAAATAAGGGATGACAATAGCAAAATAATTAATTTTCCTAAAACATTCACAAATTTGGAGGATGTGTTAAATTGTAGAAAGTTGGATTATACAATTGTTCTAGTTACCTTTCAATAGTGTATGTTTGTTATTTTTTTTTATTGCGATTAAGAACATATAAATTTTCATAAATGACTTCTCATGACTCTTTCGTGGAGAATCTTAATACAATGTTATGACTCTTTCTTGGAAAATCTTAATACAATGTTGAGAACATGTGTTAAAACAAATTTTGTTCTCAATTGGAAAAAGGTCACTTTACATTGCTCAAATTTGAATAGCAACTTCAATGTGTTACTTTTCAATTTAAGATTAAAGCTTTTTCCTAGTAAATAGAAGTCTAAATTGTTTGGACAATTCATTAGATGTAATACCATATGGAATTGTGGAGTTAGAAGAGCTGTAAAAGAAAGAACATGGATAGTCAATGAATACATATTAAAGCCTTATATAGGTGGTACTGTTGAAAGGCTATGCATAGTCACCTACTTGAACAATTCTTAACTAAATAGGTGTCCAACATAAAACATTAAATGAGCGCTCCTAGTGAATTGTATTGTCGCTCAAGTGATAATTGATACGTTTGAGAAATTGAGTCTTTAGATCTCTCTTTTTTCAAACGAATATCCTTTCACTTAAGTGAAAAAGATCATGGCAGTAAGCATCACATCAAGTTCAATCTATTTAATCCATAATGCACCTGATTAGATGCTTTAAGAGATTCTTTCATTGGGTTCATAGGTTGTTGAACTAACTCAATTGTTGGTTCATTTACCTGTTCTTAATAACAATTTTTTCTTGAATCATAACTATTAAAGTTGAATACCTTTATGTTAACATTAGAACTTTAAAGAAACATTTCTTAGTATCTCTCTCATGTTCCTTAGTTGTTTTTGCTAACTGAGTTTCATCAAGCTCAAAATCTTTACCATGACTTCCTTTTGCAAGAAATACATTTTTCAACCTTTTCAAAAAAGGTAGCCTTTTTACCACAAATACTTCAAAGTTAAAAGGTTGGTAAAAATAATATCTCATTACTTGTTTGGAATAGGTAATGAATATTTTTTTTTTATTCTCCTAAAACGTTACTTCATAAACAATCACACTCATAGAATGGTAAACCAAGATGTAGTTCCCATGTTTCCTTCTATTTCCCACAGAACCAAAAATAACTAAATATTCCACCCAAACAACAAAGATGGAAAACAGAGCACACAATACACAGAGCATTCATTATTTTTATTTAAAAAAAAAACCCAAATCCAGCATTCCAATTCCACTAAATTAAGCATTCCAGTTTCTACTCCCTTAGAACCCCAACAATGGCACATCAAATAGTTTATTAGGAGAATCTTTTGCCAACTAAAAGGATGGTTGTACTCTCTAGAACCATATTGCTAACTACAAAATCAGGGGAAATGTTCATTGAATAAGACCTGGAACCCATATTGCAGAAACAGCACAACCAGCCAGGCAACTTCAACTAAACACCACAACAATAACATTTCAACCCTAACTACAAGAAACAACAATAACCTTGTTTCATCGTCAAGCACATACCAATTTCAGTAAATTATTTTATTTATTTAATTTTTATGGATTTTGAGTTTACAAATACCATTTTCATAAAATACTTTTCTCAATTTGAACAATGATAATCTTCCAATTCAAAACATTTTGTTATGTACAAGTAATTATTTTCTATTATGCGTCTTTATTTTATTATATATAATAGGATAATCATACGGAATCTTTAAAAAAAAAAAGAGATATACAATAATTAAAGAAAAATATATTTTTATTTAACTAGAGAGTTTTTTATGGGAATATTTGAGTACAATCATTACATCATTATAGAGACAATTCTGACTAATGACCCATCCTGAGTAACATCTTCTCGTATAAGTCATGCGATAACTTTCCATCAAGCAGACTTGAACTGACGGACCCAAATACCAGTATCCTAAGTCAATATGAGCTGAATATTTAGTTATGTTTTGATTCTGTAGGAAATAGAAGGAAACATGGGAACATTATGTTTTGATTCAATTTAAACTCATAAGTGCCTATGGATTTGATCTCATCAAAGTTCAGTCATCAATTTATTTTCATAGTACTAAGTTAAGTTAGCTACTTTTACCTTTCATCCAATTAACTTTGATTAACTTTAACGAAATTTGATTTATAAAACAAATGAAGCCTTCAAAGACCCATAATTTTATGCACAAGAAGTTCACCACTTTTATTATTCACTTTGAAAGTATATGAATAGTCATTTTGATATAAATTCTTTAAAGATATGAAAACGAATCTTGTGAGCCTAATTGCCTTTTATAATAAGATAAGAATATTTGAGTGACTAGCCTGGCTAATATTAGTTCAATGCCGTGTGAGTTTTTATGCTTTCTTATAATATATGTAAGGTGTAAGTTTTGTTGCACCACACTCAAATTGTTTGGTCTTCTATGTGTTTCTAAAAGCTCTGGCGCATTGCTAAATACCCTTTAACTAAAATATTTTAGTTATATTGAGTGTTTCAAATAATATGGTTGAAGATTTGATTTCATAAAAATAATTCATAATATATAACTGTTTGTAAAAAAATTATAAATTAATTTTATAAAATTGAATTAGGTTAAAGTTTATATTTTAAAACAATATTATGATAATTTAGAGTTTATCAATTTAGTAATAATTTGTTAGATTTATCAAGATATTTGTTATTGGATCGTTATGCCACCTATAAATATATAAGTTTTTATATTCAGAATCTGACATCAATCTTTAATATATAAGTGGATGTGTATCTGTGTGGATGTCGGGGTATGAGTAACGTTGATACACTTGATACACAATTTGGTTCGTGCTGATAATCTCTTAGTTCTTCAAACTTCTTTCTCCTTCGCGCGTGCGTTCTGCCGATCGGCAGAAATACCTGTGATTGCACTCCGACGCGCAAGTCAGTACTAATGCTTAGTCTATTCTCTTAGGATATCAAAAGCATACATTTTCCCCCTTTCAGAATCCCTTTTATCAGTTGACTTGGGCCTTCACACTCACGTGGGTCAAATAACCGGTTGTCAAGACATGTGTAGTGGTCTTTAGGTCGTGTGTGACTTCCTGATATTACGGAAGTGTGTTTCGAAGTGTCCTTTACAAATTCAACCCTAACTATAACTACCTTCTTGCCACATATTTATTATCTTAGTCGTTCGGGGTATACACCCCAGACTCGAAGGCATAATATTGAGTATCAACATTTTAATATATAAGAGAATGTAACTCTTATTTTATAAGGTTGAATAGATTTAAAAAAAAAATATGTAGATTAAAAATAGAGATGTGATATGCATTGATTATTAATACTTGTGACAATTTTGTTGTGATGATAAAAATTCATTTAAGATAGCGAAAAACCCTCTTCTTTTTTATGGTGAAATTTGAATGACTACAACTTTGTTTGCGCTGGTTGCATCGTGCACGCCAATCACAAAAATTGATGTTGAGAAAGCTAATTAATTATCATACACACTCTGCTACTGTGCTACGTATGTGTTACGTTGACAATGAAGACATATCTTATTACGTAATCAAAATCCATATACGCGTGATTCTATCAAAATTATACAGTTCTTCGTTTATTACAACTCAAGAATAAAAGTCGTGGGAAATTAACAAATCATTCTCTTATTTTATTTATTTTATTTGGAAGCAGTACAAAACAAAATTAACTTCTAAAAAAGAAAAAAAATTATCAGCAAAAATAAATAAATAGTTCACCTAACATAATAACCTAACGAAGAGTGAAATGAAGATTGTAATCATCTTTCTTACATTACATATGAAAAGAATAAAAACTTTATATATATATATATATATATATATATATATATATATATATATATATATATA
>Ga0123342_1004325_pt1 | contig 21744 bp, 22 predicted proteins | sample Turbeawhitnodule_FD_89960 | JGI IMG/M metagenome (GOLD analysis project Ga0123342, IMG submission 89960) | Root nodule microbial communities of legume samples collected from Mexico - Turtle bean Mexico white nodule | ecosystem: Host-associated > Plants > Roots > Nodule | place: Mexico: Nepantla...
TGTGGAAGGCATAGAAGGAGTCTCGCCAAGGAAACCAGAGATAACATCCACCAGGAGAGAGAAACAGGACTAAAGTAATGAACAACAAAGCAAATGATTGTCCACACTCAAATACAGATGTCAATACAGATGTCAGCTAAGGGTCAGCTCATGGAACCACACTCTGCAACAAAGGATATTCAAAGCTGATGCAACACAAACCCATTTAGAAGGAGCTGAAAAAGTAAGATTAGTGTGTTGTATAGCCAAAAGACTTTGGTCAGTAGCAATATTTTGAAACACTTGGGCAATGTGTAAATCTGGTTTTTTGGCAAATAATTATGTTCTCTGGTACTGAGAACCGGTCTCATTGGAGTATCTTTTGTAAAAGGATTAGAGCACTTAATATATTTATTCATTCTTTGCAGAAAAAAAAACTAGGTAGATGCTAGTTTCCTACTCACTTTTTAATTTCAAAATCTCTTTTTAAACCTTAATCTCTTCATCTTGTGGATTCCCTTATGAAAACCCCCATTAATTTTCCCTCTCTCTGTTTCAATTTCTCCCCCATTTTATATATTTTTTAACATGTGTTAATGTTGCTGGTAAAGGAAGCTTTATACAACAATGGAGTTCATCAGTTGAAGGTGGTGTTTCTGACATGAAAAGTAGAGGAAACAAAGAAGTAGAAAAGAAAACACAAAATTGACGTGTGTCTTAAGAGGAACAAACATGATGGAGGTTGTCATTCTCTGGTTCTAGAAATATGTATGTGATGGTTTACATTAGTGTTTGTGACCCAATTAGAATGTTGTTTTATACTTCATGACAACTGAGACCTATAAAGTCAAATATCTAACTCATGATTTATGATAGACATTAGTAGTGTTTGATTTGAAGATGTGAAGACTCTAATTACTTAATGAACACATAAATTCAATGCAAAAGATTAATGGAATTCAATAAGGAATATTATTATTTCATGTTGAAGAATACCATCATCCTGGTACAACTAAAAAATACAACCTTCGAGAAGAAGACTAAAGGAATATTTTGTTAAAGAAAAAGAAATTTGAAGTTTCATAATATTTCAATACTGAAACAAATACATAAGTGCAATAAAGAATAAACAGTAACAATAATGTTTAATTAACAAAAGCATACGTAAAGAAACAACGACAAATATACAATATTATTATAGAACAGCTTGTTTGAATTGCGTACCAGTAATTGAGTCTTGTTTCCTTCTTATTATAAGCTTGTACCTATTCAGAGTTTGATTTGATAATGGTGATTCCAAAAGGTGAGGATCCTGCACTCAGAGTGGGGTACTTTTCTTTTACTTAATTTAATTTTTAAATTTATAACAAGTTTAAAAACACAAAGGAGAACAAATTGGAAGGAAATAATAAAAAAAAAATTATTTTTATTTTTTTTAGTTGTTTGGAAAACAGGACATTTAGAAATGTAATAAAGAACAAATTTGAACGGAATAAGAAAACAAATCTTTTAAAAACGTTATAGCAAAAGAGAAACGCAGGGTAGTTAAAAGCAAACTTAAAATATGCAGAAAATATAGGAGTTTTTTTTTTGGTTTTTTTCAATTCAGAAACGCAAAGGTGTAAATAAAGGATAAAAATAGGTTGTGAATGAAAAAAAAAAGTTTGATCAGATTGAGAAGCACTAGATTGAAACTCAGTTGAACTGTTTGTTTTATTTTTACTTGGTTGCTTTGCATAAGCAAACAATGAGCCAAAACCCACATATATAGAGAGGGGGAGGAAAAGAGAGGCTAAGTTCTTTGCTTGGCAAGAGAAAAAAAAAAAAAAAAAGATAATTAAGATAAGAAACATACGAAATCTTTTTTATTCATTGCATAATACTAACAGAAAAAAAGTATTTGTTATATTTTCATGGCTGAATAACTTATTACAACATTTCATTCCAATAAACTGAAATATTCCTAATTTTTAAGTAAACATTTCATATGACATTTGAAGAAATGAAAATAGGTAGTTTAGAAGATGAATGAAAGTTTTTTATTTCATTGGAATACAAAAATGATTTAAAACTATTGAACAAATTACGAGTTATACAGTAAGTTGTGTAAAGATGATTAGAAGAAAGAAAGAGGGTATTTATTCTTTTGCTTGGCAAGCGAAAGTGAGTGTGAATGAAAAAAGGAAAGGAATAATATTTTCCTGAAAAGAACATTGGTTGTGGAAATTGTGCTTCTTAATAAGAAAAGAATAAACATGTTTTGGTGAATGGTTAGAGGAAAGCATGATCATGGTTTGTAGAAGATATACAAGGGTCAAGGGGGGCTATTTCTAGCCAATGGTTTAAAAAGTAAATTAAGTTTATTTGTAATTTAAGACTAGTTAACGAATCAACTATTTATAAAAAAACATTTTCTTAAAAAAGTATATTAATTCCTCCAAAAATTGTCTAATTCTTATATAAATTAATTTAAAATTATAATAATATTAATAAGGAGACTTTTTTACGACATGTGTATTGTGTCAGAAGTAATAAATTTGCCCCTAAGGATAGATGTTGAACCCACATGAACCGTTGAATTCTCTAGTATAATATTGACGAAATAGAAAACAATATAATAAAGTTTGTTGGAATTTTGTTGTGTATGAGATTGCAAGAATGTAAATGAAGCAAAGTAAAGAGTTATTTGATTCAATTGGAATTGAGATTCATCTTTCTCACTCTTTTGTATTTTAAAAAACATAATAATATTTTGTCTTTAATATTGATGTCCATATAAAATTCATTTATATTAATTCCTCGCATATAAAATTATTAAGATAGTCTCCTAAATATTGATTCCTTGCATATTTATAAAAACTTCTCATCGTTAGATGTTGATAGTAATTAACATTTCAAATGTATTCTTAGCATCCAAATATATGTTAAGCATTATCATTTAGGTCAGATGCTTAGAAGTACTTTTCAGTCAAATTTAATGACCAAAATCACGATAAGCGTTAAGAATAAAATGACAATGCCAATAATCAATGAACAACATAATACTATGTTTAAATACACCTCAATACATAAGTGTTTGAACATGTTACTTCCAATTCAAAGGGTAGAATTAGTCACTCATGTTGCCCATTACAAGCATGGAAAGCAAGAAAAGAAGATTCAGGATGTTTCTCTTTGACGGTTGCTGCCTCCTCTAGGGTTTTCTATCTCCTCCTATTCTCCCAATGATGCCTAAGGTTGTGCCTCACACCTCATATTTAATCTAGTTGGGCTTGGACAAAGTGACATCTCACATAGGCAAGTTTGGGGTTGCTTGGATGAGAAAAAACCCAACTTCTTTGAAGTGATCTCGCCTGGGGGAGTTCCTCTGGAGTGATCTGCCTTAGGCGAGTTTGGGCGAGTGTTAAACGTTTCAGCTTTCCCTTTTCATCTTGTCTTTTCTCCTCTAGCCCTTTCATCTCAATTTTCTCCTAGAATCCTAAAATTAACATAAATTTGGGAATAAATCATTCTTATTCATTTTATAATCACAAAATTTGTAAATATGTTTAAATTCATAAATTACGGATTTAATTATAGTTATTTTATCAATAAATATCCATAAGGTAAGTCTTCTAATATGAAATATTACTAATATGACACACTTATCAATAATCTATCAATTTCATTGCATGTATAAAGCTATCTTTTACTAATTGCTCATATGTGTGTGAGTGTAGCTACTCCTCCTCATGCATATATATCCTTCGCACAGGATAAAGTTGTAACTAGATGATAAGTTGATCATGAGTTTAAAGTTGAAAATAATGTTTTCGTATATGCATGATTAGACTGAGATGCTATTAACCTAGTTTTGACAGAGTTACAATCTACCAGAAAAACAATTAACTTTGTTTTCAAGTCTTTCCGAACAAAAAAATCCTTAGAGTAAATAATTGTAAGAGATATCATTGTAAAGCCTGCCATGCATACTGAATTCATGCATAGTGAATGAGAAGAAATATCAATTTATTGCAATGTGATTGTTTATTCAAATGTGCACATCACGATTCTATACATACTGTGTATAAATTACTAACAGAGCTTGAATTAAATCGATAGCATCACAGACTAATTCAAGTTCAACAACATACATAAACCATCACACACATAACTAACACCAGAACTATAACAGACTAATTGGTGTTACCTAACACAAATCAACATCAGCTGATATAACTGATTATGATCTGAGTGGTTAATGCAAAGAACGAGCTTGAATTGCTTCAAGTAAATAGAATTTTACTTCAAATAATTTTTGTGACTTGATATATGACAAGGAATATAAATTCATACAATAGAGACATAGATTAAAGTAGTAGGAAAAGTATCATATGAATAGTTTACTTTTTGTATGATCTTATTCCTAGAATGCAAGCATATGAGCATTGCTGCAGTTGTTTAAGTCTTTCTTCATCAGTTAATTAATACAATAACTAATGTAGAAAATTAATTTCTATACTGATTAATGCAATAATCAGTGTAGAATCATGTGGTTTTTTTAATAACCTGTCTATTTTATACACATCTTATTCTGTAAATCAGAAAAACAAACCAAGAAAAATTATTCAATCATATCTTTTTCTATATAATTGAATAATGAATGCGTAAGGTGTAAGTGTATGCTAAACTAATTCAAAGTTGTAAATTATCTAAATAAATATAAATTTGATCTACAACTAAAACTGAAAAGCAATTATGCTAAGTTATCTCAAAACAATTGTAAACATTTTCTCTGTTCTTAAAATTATCATCTTTTCAATAGTGTCTTCCGACAATGGTTCTTCAGTCTCAAATAACTGCAAAACATAAGAATTTAACATTACCACAATAAACATTAAAAACTATAATTAATCTAAATTGTTAAATAAAATAAAATAAAAACCTACATTACCAGTGTCCTAATATTTGCAGAGATTATGGTTGGCATCCAATGCATGAGGCAATAGTCACACCCTTGTTTACACTAAAATGAATATAAAACAATTTCATTATAGGACATGATTATTATTATAGAAACTAATACAATGTTCTTTGGAAGATTGAAGTAATGTAAATTATCGATATATATTTGGGTAAAATATGTTGGGATGAAAAATGTTTTTGCTCCCACTAAAATGTTAAAAAAATGTTTTTAATTTCTCTTAAAAATTGTGTGTCCATTTTTTAGTTCCTTTATTTTAAAAAGTACCACATTTGGTCCTTTATTTTATTCAGATACGCGCTTTGTTCTGATCCACTGTAGTGTTCTTTCCAATGTATATATTATAGCTGACCTCTTCTATCACATGACACTTGTAATTGACTTCGTATGTTTGGTTCCAAACACGGATAAACTATTTCTTTTTTATTATGTCATTAATTGATATATTCTTTTTTATCATAGAAAATTTATAGCTACATATAGTATATGTTTCAATGCATATACGTTTAATGCAAAGAAACTTCTTTTTTTTCTCACTGCACCATGAGAAAGAAAGCACAACTAAATAATTTTAATGAATTATTTGGCTTATGAAGAATATGCAACTAACTAAAAATCAAACCAAACAATAAGGTGAATGTTACTCGTCAAAACCACTTAAAAATAAGATTTAACATTAACCTTTATTCAGAAGTTTAATTATCACCATCACTGCTTCCTCTATCAGTTGATTCCATGGTGGGATCCCCCTCAAACTAAAACCAAATTAAAAGAATAATTAATGCAATTTCAACCATTCTGTAAGTTATACAGGTAAATACAAAGACTTGGAATCCATACAAAAAACACACTATGGTTCTTCTAGTAATATATACTATGTCTTATTTTTTAAGATAACTTTTTATGACAGCAGAAGAGAAAAATAACAGTTTCACGATTGGGGGGCATTGCATTCCTAACTTGATATGTCAAATGTACAAGTATCCTTTCAACATATTTTCAAAATGGGTTAAATGTGATTTTTGCCATTTTTATTTTGCTCCATTTAGTTAAGGTGTTTTCAATATCAATTTGAAGCAGTGTTTCATATACAGGGAATGGGAAAAGCAGGGAGCAAAAATATCAAACACGAACAATATTAATGCAACCATAGGGAAAGCATAAAAATTGAAGTATAGCAGGAAGATGCATAGCTATACGTTTGGAAACATGTTGCAAAGGGTGTGAATGTACGTTTAACTCAATCATCCAAAATGAATTCGTACCTGTTTGTGATACAACTCCTTGATTGTGGTGTTGAGATCACTGTGGAAGGTTAAATCAAAATCTCCAATTGAACTTTCAACCCCATAAAAAAATGGTGCATTTATGTATCCTTGAGAGAAAGTTTTCATATTGGGGCAGTTATCTAACATCACTTTTTTTAAACGTGAAAATTGCAATGTGGCATTCCCTGAATAAAAGCTTCCAAGCAATGGTAAGGTATCCAGATCTAAAGTTTTGACACATCCAAATATGATCTCATGAGAAGCATCTTCATTTTCCTTTTTGACTATTTCTTTTATTGATTCACAATTTTGTATCGATAGGATCACAAGTTGCACCAAACTTTTTGCAGCTGAAAATGTGAATAAGTACTCCATCTTTTCACAGTCTGTCACAACCAACTCCTTCATATTCATGAAAGATACTGCACCAGACACTATTTTTTCTACCTGTGGGCACTCGATAAGCTTTAATGATTCAAGCCTTTCAGAGTATGGCTTTACCCATGGGTGCTCTAACCCTATAGACTTCAACTCTTCAAGGTTTTCAAGGGTGAAATTTTTCAATCTAGAAAGTATTTTGTCATGAACCTCGAGTTTTTGAGAGTGAAATATCTCCGTCAGACCAAAGCAAAACAGTTTAAGATGTTCTAAATTGGGTAGCTTGAGAAGAAAATCAAAGGGCAGAGTATCTTTCTTATTGTCATCATCCTCTGAGCATAGCAGAAGAAAATTTAATTTGCAAAGGAGGTCTTGTGGCAAATGTGCATGGCTCAACAAGATAATGCTTTCCTCATTCACTGTCAATTCCTTCAGTTTGGGAACAACCTAGCAAGGCCAAACAAATTCCAAAGAAAATGGTGGCAGTTAGAAGGAGGAAATGAAAGGAAAAGGAAATGAAAGAAGTTGGGAATACAAAAGGGATTAAGCTTTGTCACCTTTTCAACTGAGAACAGAGGTTGTTGAAGTCGACTAATTGTAATTGTAGAACTAACTTCAATCTCTATAACCGATTCTTTGCAACTATCATGAAATTCTGAGGTGAATAACTTCAACTTAGGACAATAGGACACGTCTAAGATTTCTAATAAGGGGCATAGCAGATGGTGTTTTGCAGGATAAAAGCAACTAAGTAATGGCAGCCTAAAGAGAATCAACAAGTTCAAACAAGGGAATTTAAACATTTCAGTTGTTTCAGGCTCTATTGCATCATCCTCTCCAACAATATCAACCAACTTATCACAGCTCTCTATATGAAGCTCCTCAAGCTTTAGAAGATTTCTGGCAAGATATGAAGGGAACAGTGCTGCCAACTTTCCGCAGTCAAAGACAGACACTTCTTGCAAATTGGGAAAGCTGATAGTTCCTTGAGAATTTTTGTTCCATACACACTTCAAATTTGGCAAGCTATTTAAAGTAAGCCTTTTCAATCGAGACACTATTCCCTTTTTCTTCGTCTCCATGTCATTTACATCAAATATTACCTCCACTTCCTTGCAGCTTTTTACCTCCAATACTTCCAAGTTCTTTAAGCAAGGAAGTACTTGAGATGGAATCACATGATCTTTTGTAATGTCCATCACCAACAACGTTTTTAAACTGCGAAAGTAGTTATCTTGAAAACCAGCTTTGCTGTGCCAAATTTCCTCCAAATCAGAATCCTCTCTAAGTGTCAAATGCTTTGAATGTTTGAAAGAAACCTACAAAATGAAGAAATATCACAATATTTGTAGGAACGAGAAAGTGGACCATGACCCTACTACTACCCTAAATTGGTAGGATAAATGCTTGCTTATTGTACCATCACCTTATTTATTTGTAGTCAAACAAATGTGTTTTACATGCATTGCCAAAACATAAACTAGTAGAGGATTTGGATAATGAATTACTTACGTGTTGGTGAAACCACTGGACTGTCGAGTTGAGATCATTGTGGAAGTGGAAATTAGAGTCCTGCAAAGAAGTTTTAATCCCCAAAAACATTGGGGCATTTATGCCTCCTTCAGAGAAAGTTTTCATTCTGGGACATTTAACTATCGTCACTTTTCTCAAACATGGCAATTGCAACATGGCATTCCCTGAATAAAAGCTTACTAGCCTTGATAAGGAATCCAGCTCTAATGTTGTGAGTCGTCCAAGCACGATCTCCCCAGAGGCATCTTCATCTTCTTTTTTCACTATTTCTTTCATTGATTCGCAATTTATTATTGATAAGAACACAAGTTGCACCAAACTTTTGGCAGTCGAAAAAGTGAATAAATTCTTCATCTCTTCACACAACTCAACAGCCAACTGTTTCAGATTGCTGAAAGATACCACATCGGACACTAATCTTTCTAACCGGGGGCACTCGTTTAGCATTAAAAATTCAAGACTTTTAGTGTATGGCTTTACCCATGGGTGCTCTAACCCTATTGTGTCCAGCTCTGGAAGGTTATTTAGGGTTAACTCTCTAAATCTGGCCAGTATTCTTTCATGAAATTGGAGTGTTTGAGACGGAAATATCTCCATTAGACCAAAGCAATCGGACACTTGAAGATGTGCTAAACTGGGTACCTTGTGAAGGAAATGAAAAGGAAAAGTATCTCTCTTGTTGTCCTCATCCTGAAAGCATAGCTGAAGAAGATTTAATTTGCAAAGGATGTCTTGTGGAAAACTTGCATGGCTCAACAAGGTAATGATTTCCTCATTCACTGTCAATTCCTTTAGTTTGGGAACAACCTAGCAAGCCAAACAAATTCAAAAGAAAATGGTGGCAATTAGAAGGTAAGAGGAAAATAACGAAAAGAAAAGGAAAAGATTGAAATTCTAATGCGTTGTCACCTCTTCAACCCAAAACAGAGGTTGCTGACGCCAGGGAGTTGTAATTGGAACACTAACTTGACTCTCTGCAACTGCTTCGTTATAACTATCATGAAACTTTGATGTGAATTGCTTCAACATAGGACAATAAGACACGTCTAAGACCTCTAACATGTTGCACTCCAGATGGTGTTTTCCAGGATAAAAGCAAGTAAGCCGTGAAAGATTATAAAGAAGCAATAAGAACAAACGAGGGAACTTAAAAATTTCAGCTGTTCCAAGTTCCGATGCATCTTCCTTTTCAACAATTTCTACTAACTTATCACACCACTGTATTTCAAGTCTCTGAAGCTTTTGAAGATTTATGGCAAGGGATGAAGGGAACAGTCTTGCCAACTGTCCACAGTCAAAAACAGACACTTCTTGCAAATTGGGAAAGCTAACAATTCCTTGAGGATTTTTTTTCCATACACGGCTCAAATTTGGCAACATAGTTAAAGTCAGCTTTTTCAGTCGAGACACTATTCCCTTTTTCTTTGTGTCAATGTCATTTACATCAAATATTACCTCCACCGCCCCGCAGCTTTCTACCTCCAATTCTTCCAAGTTCTTTAAGCAAGGAAGTACTTGAGATGGAATCACATGATCTTTTGTAATGTCCATCACTACCAATGTTTTTAAACTTCGAAAGTAGTTATCTTGAAAAGCAGCTTTGGTGTTCCAAATTTCCTCCAACTCAGAATCCTCTATAAGTGTCAAATGCTTTGAATGTTTGAAAGCAACCTACAAAATGAAGAAATATCTATTATGTTAACCACCTGAGATTTTGAACTTCCATTATAAAAGAGTAATGATATTTTCAGATCCCTCAACTTTTTAGGCTATCTCTACATTTACATCCATAAGAAAAATAATTTATGCGTAGGGACGATAATGATTTCTCATATATGCTTACCTTATCAGCAGAAAGTTTTCGCAGAGTGGTATTCAAATCACGTTCCCAAAACCATCTGTCCTTTTCACCCTCGGTAACATGTATTTTTCTTAGATTAGGTGCACTTTGGACTTTAGAGAATGTTTCCATTAGAAGGCAATCACTCACTACTAAATTTTCAAGTGAGGGGAACTTTAAGTTACATATCTCAGAACCGCAGAAACAGGTGAGGCTTGGTAGAGACACCAATTCTATAGCTTTCAGTTGTTTAAACTCAATCACTTTTTGTTTTTCATCTTCCGCAACAATTTTCTCAATCCCTTCACAGAGGCTTACCTTCATGATTGTGAGTTGAACCAAGGTCATGGCAGTTGAGGATGTCATTAAATTCCTCAATCCTGAACAATTAGTTACTTCCAAATATGTCAAGTAACTGAAAGACACTGAGAAAGGTAATAAACTTTCCAATTTTGGGCATTCAGAAACGACTAAGCGCTCTACCCTGTGCAGAAGCAGGTCATGTTCAAAGCCTATATTCTGTAAATACCTCAAATTATTAATTATCAACTCCTTAAGTTGTACTACAACCCCAATTTTTTCATGTGAACCCAGGCTTGTAGAATCCCAAATCCCTTCAAAGAGACAACCTTTCAATGTAATGCTTTCCAAATTAGGAAGTCTATGAAGCAACCAAAAGAGAATCTCAATATTCTCCAATGCAGACAAAACAAGTGACTGTAGTTTGTGCATTCTATGAACACTAAAAATATAGTCTCGTAACCATTCTGCTTCCTTCAAGCTAATTGACATATATTCCAAGTTGTGTATCACCTAAAAATAGCAGTTACCAAAGCAAATTTAGAACCAAAATCATGCATGCTAAAATATATATAATATAAGATGAATAAATATTTTGTTCAGAAATAAAAATATAACTTCCAACATCCTTCAGCAGGAGTTTCGTAAGTTTCATGGCTTTCTTAAATCATGTTTTTTAACTTGTACCTTTTCTGTGGCTGAAAAGATCGACTTCACTTGCAAACTTGTGGTTTCCTCCAACTTGTTACAAAAGAGTATAAATAATTTTTTCAGAAATGGCCATTCTAAATTGTGAGGTCCCGGATAGAAACTCTTGAGTTCAAATAAATACTGTAATGATAGAGTGTTTAGTTGGGGGAAACTAAAGGTGATAATCTCTTCATTTGATTGACTGTCACAAGCAACAACTTCCTCCATTTCCCAGCAATTACTTACCTCAAGTGTTTCCAGTTTTTCTAGGCCTTTGGCAACCGAGAGTGGAAAGAGATATTTTAACATTTTACTGTCATAAACAACAATGCTTTGTAGATTATTAAAATTAAGAATTTCATCAGTGTCCACCTTCCATATATGCACCAACTTTGGTAGCCCTTTTAAAACGACATTATGCAAATTTGTCACATTTGTACCACAAGTTTGTGAAATATTTCCAAAATCAAATATGGTTTCCACTGACATACAATTAGTAATCACCAAACTTTGAAGGCTCTGAAACCCTTCCCCCGTGTAACTAGGAAATATTGTCTCAAGTTTGTTGCATTCCCTTATTGTCAAAGAATCCAAACTATGGAAGGAATGAAAACCAATACAGGGCTGCCATAGGGTACTCAATTTTTCCATGCAGTTGATCTCCATTTTCTTCAACTTAGGAAAAATGTCAATATTCTGCTGCAAGAGGAAGCAGGTTGAGTGATCAAATAAAAGACCTTAGCAGTTAGTGCCACTGCAATCAAACAACAAATGACTCTGACAATTAACTTTAATTTAATTAAATTAAATGAATCTGCATACCATTGCATCTTCTGCACAAAATATGTCCTCCATCAATTCACATCCACTTACAAAAAGGCTTTGCAGATTCACTAAACTTTCAGACATGGAAAGTGACAATAAATATTTTAAATTGCCACAATCTGATACACTCAATGTAAGCAAATGTTGAAAACAATGCAAAGATTTCTCATTCCATATCTGCGGGATGTCGATTGAAGACAACTCCAACAACTCTAATTTGGGCATTGCAACCTGTAAGACCACATAATATTATTGTATTGAGGAATTTTGATTTACAAAAATTGACTTACCCAATCGAATGCGCCAAACATAAAGACCAGGAATTCTTACCTCTTTTAGAGAAATAACATATCAAATTAAACATGAAAGATTGCAAGCGTGAAGTAAAGGATAAAGATCTATCATAATATTTATTTTAAATACCTTTCCATTGAAGAGTGAAAAGCAAGCATTTGTATCTTGACCAGATACTGCAGTAATTTCTTTGAGCTCCCTGTTTTGAACTTGGTCTTCTGATGATTGAGAGATTGAAGGCATTTTATCGTTAGTATACAAACAAGAAAATGCTGGTAAAGATTGCAATGTTAAAAATCGTAATTGAGGAAACTCGATCTTGTCAGTTTGCACATCAGATTCTTTTTCAACATAAATAATCTCCTTTAAAGAATCACAATCATACACTTCAATTGTTTCAAGCATAGTGAGACGACTGAGCATGACAAATGAGAAAATACTTTCCAATTGACCACATGTTTTAATCTTGATTGTCTTTAATCTGCAGAAGGAGGCCTCTGTGAGTTGATTGTCACATAGTTTCTTCAAATTCTCCAATTTGTAAAGACACATGGACTCCAATTTGGGAAAAGCAAGTAAAGGGTGAAATCGCTTCACAGAGTTGATAATGTACTGAAGGCCAACATTGTTTACAATAAACAAATGTTTCAAATTTGGAAACCCTTCAACATTTAATTCATAGAAAACATCATGAACATCGTTGAGTTCTCCTAGAAGTAAATATTCAACTCTTTTGAACAACATTTTAATCCACTTTTCAGAATGAATGTTAATACCATCTTTTAGGTTCAATGCCAAAAATTTCACTGCTTCATACTTGTCAGGGATTTTGAATTCTCCCACTGAAAGCATGTTAATTTCTCCAATGACAATCTTGTAGCTATCCAACTTGTCAAAGAATAAGTTTTGTGGAAAATGGGAAACACTTGGAATGTGTATATCTAAACTTCTTAATTGATTCAAGTGCCTCAACTCAGAAAGACTAGCATTTTTACTTTTGATTTCCTCATTAGTTTCTCTCAGAATCAAGTCACCTCTCATGTAAAACTCTTCCAAACTTTTCATCCCTAATATCATATTGGAAGGTATTACTCTTAGTTGCGAGCAATTGCTTAAGTCCAAAAGTTGCAACTTATCCAATTGCCCCAATTCAACAGGCAAATTTTCAATATTAGATCCTGAAAGAGAAAGAATTCTTAATTTCTTTAACGCTCCCATGATTGATAGGTTATCTCTTAGAGTGCATCTCTCCAAACAGAGCATCTTTAGGTTTGTTAGGTGTGTAATTGAAGAAGGTAAGCGTGACAAATTAACACCAGTCAATATCAATACTTTGAGTTCAATCATACCTTTAAAAAAGTCATCTGGTATTTTCAAAAAGTCATCTTTACTGTCAATATGGAAGACTTCAAGTCTAGGACAGTATATACTCTCAGGAAGCTCAACAATATCACAATAATGTAAAAGAATAGCTGTGTACCTTTCGAGTTTATCCTTGTGAGGCCACTCATTTAGTTTGCCATTTTTCATAAAAAATACATGTTTCACTTTTGATGAAATTGAAAGAGCAACATCACGCACAATGTCATGCATGTTGAAACAGTCATTAGAATAACTTCTCACCAGCAAACTTGACTCAGTTAGCTCTTCCACCAACACATTTACTCTAGATTTTGTTTCTCTTATTGTGTAAACCCCTTGAAGCATTTCCACACCAATACACAACTTGACCAAGTCCATAATCGAAAAATCATTTCCCATTCTAGCACATTGTAAGAAAATATGCTTAAGCTCCTCAGTTTTTAGATGATCATAACTTAACTTTGCAGAGAATTCAATAGGTTCCTGACCTCCAGTAAAATTTTGTCTTTCAATTTGTCGACAAACATCCTCCCACACATAAGGGCTCTTATTCTTTAATGTTTTTCCAATGGAAATCAATGCTATGGGCAACCCAGCACACATTTTGGATATTTCAGTAACTTTGTCATCAAATGCAGAATTGGTAACACTTATTTCAGCCATTTTCTTAAGTAAAGCCTCTCCCTCCTTTTGGTCAAGGACTCCTAATGGGAAAGTTGATCTCTCCTGCACATCCATTTGATTACATAATACGTCTTTATTTCTAGATGTTAAGAAAATTTTGCATCCTTTGTGATCAACAGATAACTTTTCTATTTTAATCTTATTGTAGTCACTAGATAGCTTTTCTTTCTTCATCTTATTGGAATCTGCAGATAACTTTTCTGTCTCCACCTTTTTATAACCAAGATCGGCTGCATCCTTGCCAACCTTTTGGCTGACACCATCATCTTCATCACGTGGGATCCCCAGTCTATTCAAGTCCAATCCATTCCAAAGATCATCTAGGATTATAAGGGTATTCTCCTTTTCTTTCTTTAACCTTTTTCGAATACGATCTGCTCTTACAATCTCACTTTCCTCTTCCAATCGCATTCCTAACATCTCAGCAATTTGTCCTTGAACTTTCTTTATGTCAGGATTTCTTGTTATATTTGCCATAACCACCGTATTGAACAACTTCCTTTCTTTAGCTTGCTTAGCAACTTCTTTGACAAACGTGGTCTTTCCCACACCTCCAACCCCGTAAACTCCAATCATACTAACTGTAGAGTCTTCAAGTGCTTGCATAATCGTTGCCATAATTTTCTTTCTCGACGTGAAACTTTCATAACCAGTGTTTGACAGAGCAGCATCCATGGATGGGCCTATATGATACGAGACTTTATCAAACTTTTTATTCAAAACTTCATCTGCTTTGATTTCCTCTACAATCTTCGTAGCTTTTCTTCCCAACCTATACCTCAAGTGCAAGTTATTAGGAAAGAAACCAATAGAGCATCTTGTCTTCTCATGGCGTTTATCACAGAGAAAATTTTCATATTCTTTGATCTTCTCATCCACATGTTTCAGCCAATGTTGAACATCTTCTTCAATTTCTTCTGCATTCATTTCTGCAGCCATAACTTCATTTTGCACCCTCTTTCTAGTATCATCTAGCATCTCAACACAACGGTTCACCTCTTCAAATTTGTCACTATAATTATATAAGTAACCCAGATGACGGGTAACCAGATCTCCCCCAAATTTTAATACACTTTCAGTAGCTGTAGACACAATTGTGTTTGGGTCCATGATCCTTGACACTTCCTGTTCACTTGTTTTCTTCTGTGGCTACAACTTCTTCCTGAATGTTACAAACATAAATTTAGATAAAAAAATACAAATTACAAAATCCAATCCATAATTATCCATATCCATATTAGTTTTAATACATTTAAATGGATTTATTTTAAATCCAAATCCATATTTTTGGATTTTAAATCCAATCTATTTAATTGGATATGGATTAGTCCCGGGCCAATATCGAGCCGAGCAAGCCTGGGCCGATTTCGAGCCGAGCGCGCCCGCGCCATTGTCGAGTCGAGCAATCCCAAGTCGATGTCGAGCCGAGAAAGCCCAGGCCGATGTCGAGTCGTTGGACCCGGATCGATGTCGAGTGGAACGGGACCAGGTTGATGTCGAGTCGATTGGGCTCGGGCCAATGTTGAGTCGAGCGGGCCCGAGCCAATGTCGAGTCTCCCGGGCCCGGGCCGATGTCGAGTCGAACGGGTCCGGGTCAATGTCGAGTCTCCCGAGCCCGAGCCGATGTCGAGTCCATTGGGCCCAGGCCAATGTGAGTTGAACGGGCCTGAGCCAATGTCGAGTCTCCCGGGCTCCGCCCGATATCAAGTCGAACGGGCCCGGGCCGATGTCAAGCCGAACGGGCTCAGGCCGATGTTGAGTGGAGCGGGTCCGGATCGATGTCAAGTCGATTGGGCCTTGGCCGATATCGTGCTGAACGGGCTCGGACCAATGTCAAGTCTCTCGGGCCCAGGCCAATGTCGAGCCTAGCCGGCCCTAGCCAATGTCGAGTCTCCCGGGCCCGGGCCGATGTCGAGCCGAACGAGCCCGAGCCAATGTCGAGTGGAGCGGGCCTGGGTCTATGTCGAGTCGATTGGGGCCAGGCCAATGTCAAGTCGAGCGGGCCTGGGACGATGTCAAGCAGAGCGGGCCCAGGCCGATGTCGAGTCGTCCGTGCCCAGGCCATTGTCGAGTCGTCCAGGCCTAGACCGATGTCGTGTCTTCCGGGCCCAGACCAATGTCGAGTCGTCTGGGTTCTGGTCGATGTCGAGTCGTCCGGTCTCGGGCTGATGTCGAGTGGAGCGGGCCTGGGTCGATGTCAAGTCGATTGGCCCTGGCTAATGTTGAGCCAAGCGGGCTCGATTCGATGTCATGTCGAACGGGCTTGGGCCGATGTCGAATCATCCAGACCCGGGCAATTGTCGAGTTGTCTGGGCCTGGGTCGATGTCGAGTCGTTCGGGCCCGAGCCGATGTCGAGTCGTCCGGATCCAGGTCGATGTCGAGTCGTCCGGTTCCGGGCCGATGTCGAGTCATCCGGATCCTGGCCGATGTCGAGTCATCCGGATCCTGGCCGATGTCGAGTCGTCCAGGCCCGGGCCGATGTCGAGTCGTCCAGGCCCGGGCCGATGTCGAACCGAGTTTGTCCGTGTTCAGGTTGAGTCGGCTTAGACCCGGTTCGAACCAAGTTAGTCTGTAACCATATCAAAATAAATTTATTGTAATTGATAAAGTGGTTTAATCAATTAACAAAATGGATTAAATATTAAATAGATTTTTAAAAAAAATCATTTAAATTAGATCTAGTTAAAATAGTTAAAATGAATTTGGATTTAAATCCAATCCATTTATTTGAATTTGGATTGCATGTTAGATTTTGATCCATTGACCACCCTAATCAATGGTAAAGGATTCATTAAAACAGCATATATTAAAGAATTGTACAGCATTCCCAACTTAGTTCATATTTCTGTTCAACTGTAAATGATTTTGACATCATAACCTTCTCAAGTTAACTTTTAAAAATAATTTAAAGAAAAAAAATAATATATGTTAGAGTTCAATTTATAAGGTCTCAAATAAGACTGCAAGCTACTATAAAGATCTTGTTTACAAGTTCTTGAAGTTTTTTAGCCATAAACTAGCCGAATATAGTCTTTGTCAACGTATTGTATATCTGAGTGGGTAACAAAATGGTTTGTAGGGTGGCTTTTCTCTACTGTTTTATGCATTTCTTGTATCGTCTTTATCGTAATATTACATTTTATTCTATATCTTTTTCTTCTATTGTGATACCTAACATAATTGAGGTCATTGATGTAATTTTTGTAATTGGTTATCTGGAGTTAGAAAAACCACCATAAACTAAATTTTAAGGAACCAGATACAAAAAATGCAGAAGAAAAAGGATTCAATTAAAAAAAATTACTAACCTAATTAGAAATTCACAAAAAGTTTACGGACCTACTGATTATTAAACCAAAATAATATCACTGCGAAAATAATTATCAAATAATGCATAGTTAATGTTAGAAATCTTATATTAACTAGTGAAGGATAAATTAGATTATATAACTTTAATTTGTATAAATTGATTTTATTATATTGAATTAGGTTTATTAGTAATAAGGCTTAAGATCAACTATATACTTAGTTTTAAACAAGACTTGAATAGACTAAATATTTTTTTGACATTGAGTTGATTAATCTATTATTCACTAAAAAAATTTATTAAATAGAAATTAATTTTAGAGATCAAAATAATTAGTTATTATTTAACTAAATTAGGGATCATTTTATAAATTAAAAAAATTATTAATGTCTAAAATAGTTTCTATTATTAATAAAAATTTATAAAATAATTTTTAAATTGGTATCTAATCATTAGCTACCAAATTTTTAACTACTTACTACTTCATATTCTGAATTAGTCTAGTATTTTAGAAACTAATTTATAATCTAAAATATTAGTAGTTAAAACCTGGATAGCTAATTTAGATACCAATTTAGAAACTATTTTATATTTTTTTATTAATAATAGAAACTATGAATAATTTTGTAATCTCTAAATTAGTATCTAATTTAATCAACTTAATGATTAATTATTATTTTTTCTAAATTTGATTATTATTTAATGATTTTTTTTTTAGTGATTCTCATTAAACTCAATCATCTCACTATCATGGCAATAGATGCATGTGAAATTACATGGCTTAGGAACCTTCCCCCACAATTACGATTTGGACATAATTAGGACATTTAACCTTTCCCCCACATTAATCAACATTACGATTTGTAATAATCTTCCTTCCCTACAATGGGAGAGGGAAAGAGACCAATGTGCATGGGAAAGGGAAGCAGAACCCACACATCAGTGGGGCACGGTGGCCATGGTTCTCGTCGCAAACCACCTACCACGAGTAATAACTCCACAATGTTCTTCTTCTCGAACTTACCTGGCGGATTTGGAGAAAAAAGACATGCTCAAAATCTTCCAAAGATGGGCAAGGGTGAAAGAGGTTTTCATTTCTCGTAGATTGAACAAGTGGGGAAGAAGATTTGGGTTTGTGAGGTTATTCGATGTGAAGAATGTGGGGAAGTTGAAGAAGGAGCTTGATCAGATATACATAGGGAATAGAAAACTCTTCGTGAACATTCTGAAGTACCGTCGTCACCAAGTGGAGCCTCCCAGGGCGGGGATAAAGGACACTAGGAATGTGGAAACGGTGAGGCCAATGTTGGGGAAGAATAAGCTGGAGAAGGATCTTGATCATATATACATAGGAAATAGAAAACTCTTCGTGAACATCCCGAAGTACCATCGTCACCAAGTGGAGCCTCCCAGGGCGGGGATAAAGGACGTTATGAAGGTGGACACGGTGAGGCCAATGTTGAGGAAGAAGAAGCTGGAAGGTGCCGACGAAAACATGACCAAAAAAGGAAAGGTGGTCTGGGTGGAAAGGAGGGGGAAGAAATCGTTTGTTGATGCTGTTAGAGGACATGCACGTTGGGAATGGAAGGGATCGGTCTTTAAAACTCAAAAAACAATCTCTGTCGTGGATGGAGAAAAGCGTAGTTGGTTAGTACAATGCAGATTTGGACTTTGAACAGTTGGGTGAAGAATTTGTAAGAAGGGGTATGAATATGGTAAGAGTGAGATCTTTGGGGGACAACCTAGCCCTCTTAACACCTAGAGAGGATGAGAACATGAAGGAGTTTGTCCAGCTAAACAGAGAGTGGTTTGATAGTATCTTTATTAGTATTGAGCCTTGGACAGCAACATGCGTAGTGAACCACAAAGTTGTTTGGGTGAGGTGCTTTGGCTTACCGATTTCACTCTGGAACAGAGAATGCTTTGCAAAAGTGGTTGGAGAATCGGCCACTTTGATTTCTATTGATGATACCACGTTGTTGGGAAAATCTGGAGTTTGCTCGTCTGAAAGTTCGTCTTGAGAACAGTCGCTACGTTAGGGTGGCAAAGAAGATGAGGATTAATGATCAAACGCTAAGTATTTCTATTGAAGAGGAACACCCTATGGCTTCGTCAGGCAAATGCAAAGGTTACCATTGTAGCTTTGAATCTTCTGATAGTATCTTCTCAACAGAATCCTATGTAGAGGAATCTGCGTTTTCTGTGAAAAGCGTAGAGGAGGAGTACAATCTTAGGATTAGGGAGGAACTCTGGTCAAAAGGAAAGGTGGTCGGAGGAGAGGAGGAGGACGGAGGAGAACTACAGAAGTCAAAGGCCCATTTTGAGGCATCTTCTTCATTTAGTGGTGCTTGTCGGAGGAAAGGTGAAAAACCTTGCACGAATGGAGAAATGCAGTGTTAGAAGCCATTTGTAGAACCTGGTTTTGTCAACAAATTTGTCCAAGCCTACGATTTTTCTTTTAATAAAACTTGTGAACATGCTGAGCTGGCAAGGATTGTCGTGGACATTGAATGCATGAATACCTAGAAGGAAACAAAAATGGGGTTGGGCCAAGCTAGAATGTTGGAGGCCCAAATAGGAGAGGTTTAGGCAATTGTGGGAGTAGGCGGATCCAGGTCAGGGTCAACACATCTGGATATCGGGTTAGAACGTGAGCACAGGATCTTTCCCGACAAAAGAGGTGGTTCAATAGGAGGACTGGTGGCGCATTCGTCCCAAGAGGAGCGGAATCCAGTGTATATCGTGAATGAGGTTAGCAACAACGGTACCAATGTTCTAGAGAGTGGGTCGGTGATGAAGATCTTGGATCAGGAAGGGATGCAGATCGGTTGTTATCAGTATGAAGCAAACGAAGACGAGAATGGTCTTGGGGCCATTCGCACAGGCTGTGGGCACTCACCCTGTCCAGGAGACGAAGTGGTGGGAAGGTCATAAAAAAACACTCAACGCCGATGCAAGATGAAAGGTCTATCAGAATTGGGAGTATCAAATTCCCACCCAAGGCGTTCCGTTAGAATAAGCATTAGGTCTGCTCAGGTTGGCATTTCTTCTCAAACCAGACGAGGCATGTCTTTAGTCTCTCTGTCTGACGGGGATATTAACAATTGCAACCTACGGTTGTGCGATCTTGATTCGTCAGTGGACTCGTCTAAGCTGTGGGAGATTAGTAGAAAAGTAGGGATTAATTGTCGGGGGGATGAACAAGAGGTTGTTAATGAATATTCTTGCTTGGAAGCAAGAGACTTGGAGATTATGAAGAGTGCTGAGAAGGGGAAGAAGGACAGTTTCTTATGATTATTGTTAATTTAAACATACGAGGATTGGGGGGAGGTACCAAAGATAGGTACATGAGGCATATTATTGGAAGTGAGGGAGCTGATTTTGTGTGTGCGCAAGAAACAAAAGCCAAACGCCATATGTTTTTCTCTTTGGGGAGATAATATAGTTGGTTGGATTCATAATAAAGGAGACGATGGGAGTGGAAGTTTATTATCCTTGTGGCATAAAGAAGTCTTTAGTTATGAATATCACTTGATGGGTAAAGGCTTTATTATTGTTTATGGTCAACATTTAAAATCTTCTTCTAGGTGTGTGGTGGTCAATGTCTACTCTCCTTGTGCCTTGAGTGGTAAGAAGACCCTCTGGGAGGAGCTCTCTAATGCTAAGTTGGCTTCCCAAGAATCAGCTTGGTGTTTTTGTGATGACTTTAATGTTGTGAGAAGTAGAAGCGAAAGGAAAGGTATCAGGGACAGGGGTGATCAATCAAGCGAAATAAAGGACTTTATTAGCTTCATTGAGTCTAATTCTCTAATAGAGTTACCTCTGGTAGGTAAGAACTTTATGTGGTTCAAAACTAATGGAACGACTAAGAGTAGAATTGATAGAGTTCTTGTTACTAAAGAATAGTTATAACTATGGCCAATGAGTAAACAGTATGTTCTAAGGAGGGAAGTGTCTGATCATTGTGCTCTGGTGGTTAACTCTGTGGAGAAGGACTGGGGTCCCAAACCTTTCAGATCTATTGATGCTTGGTTCTTGGAAAAGGTTTTTAACAAGATGGTGAAGGATAAATGGCAGGCCTACTCAGTCCATGATAAGTGTCAATGTGTAGTTTTTATGATTGAGAAAAATGAACACTTTGGAACTTAATTGTTGCTTAATGTAAGAAAATTACCCTAATCTGAGAATTATTAAATTTGATTATATATTTTGAACCAAGAAACAAATGAAGAAATTTAATCTCAATTTTTGTGTAAATTGCAGATGAATATGAAGCATTGAAAGAATGTATTCAAGTTGGCATTGAAAGAAAGAAAGCAA
>Ga0123342_1004326_pt1 | contig 21741 bp, 23 predicted proteins | sample Turbeawhitnodule_FD_89960 | JGI IMG/M metagenome (GOLD analysis project Ga0123342, IMG submission 89960) | Root nodule microbial communities of legume samples collected from Mexico - Turtle bean Mexico white nodule | ecosystem: Host-associated > Plants > Roots > Nodule | place: Mexico: Nepantla...
CCGTGCCACGCCACGTCGGATCGCAGCCGTGATCGGCGGTCAGGATGACGAGATCGCCGGGCTTCAGCTTGCCACCCACTTCGGGTAGCTTGGAATCAAAGGCTTCAAGGGCGGCGGCATAGCCCGCTACATCCCTGCGATGGCCATAGACCATGTCGAAATCGACAAAGTTAGTGAAAACCAGGTCGCCATCCTCGGCGGTGTCCATGGCTGCGAGGCTCGCATCCATCAGCGCCTCATTGCCATTCGCCTTGACCACCCGGGACACTCCCTTATGCGCAAAGATGTCGCCGATCTTGCCAATGGCATGGACCTTGCGACCTTCCTTGACCAACCGATCGAGAAGTGTCGGCTCGGGCGGCGGCACCGAGAAGTCGCGCCGGTTTCCGGTACGCTGAAACTTGGAGGCGGTTTCCCCAACGAACGGCCGCGCGATGACGCGGCCGATGTTATGGTGGTCCAGCAGTGCCCGCGCGATCGTGCAGAAGGTCATGAGCCTGTCGAGGCCGAAATGCGTCTCGTGCGCGGCAACCTGGAAGACGGAGTCGGACGAGGTGTAGCAGATCGGCTTTCCGGTCCGGACATGCTCTTCGCCATGCCGGGCAATGATGTCGGTGCCGGAGGCATGACAATTACCGAGAATCCCCGGAACGTCCGCGGCCCTGCAGAGCGCCTCGACGAGTTGCGGTGGGAAGGCTTCGCCCTCAGTCGGAAAGTAGCCCCAGTCGAATGTTACCGGCGTCCCGGCGATTTCCCAGTGGCCGGATGGGGTATCCTTGCCACGCGAAACTTCGCTGGCCGTACCGAACATCGCATAGACCTTTTCCGGCACCGGCATCCCGGCCGGGAAGCGTCCCGAGGCGGCCTTGGCGAGATGGACCAGACCAAGAGCCGACATATTCGGAAGCTGGAGGGGGCCAGAGCGCAATCCCTCGCGATCGGCAACGCCTGCCGCACAGAATTCCGCGATGTGTCCCAGCGTGTCGGCGCCCTCGTCGCCATAGGCAGCCGCATCCGGCGCCCCGCCGACACCAAATGAATCCAGAACAAAAAGAAAGGCTCGCGCCATGCTCCACCTAGCGACAGAAAATTGACGGCCCGCGCATCACGGACCACTCCTGAAGCCTTATAACGGCAGAGCGGACTTGGCAAACGAGCTTGGGGCGTCAGCAATCGCCGCAGGTGACGGTATCGCTTGCGCGGGGCAGGTAATAGTAATTGCGGCTGATCGTGATCGTGCTGTTGTTCGGTACCAAGTTCGGCGCAAACAGGAACAGCTTATACGGAATGCTCAGTTCGGTACGAACCAGAAAGATATTCGCTTTCTTCATATCGGCGGGCACCGTCGTGGCGGAATTCGCCACGTATGGACGGCTGCCATCCTGCGCCCACGACCATGCCACCGTCGGGTTTGCGGTACCATCGAGAGCGATGCCCGTGATCTTGATGGTAAGGCCGGTCGAACCATAGGGAACGAACACCGCGGAGGCGACCGAGGGCATATCGGCAAGCCAGGACTTGGTTACGCTCTTTTGCTGCGTCACGACATCCGTGATCATCCCGGCTGCACGGCTTGCACGCTTGCTCATGCTGAGACCAATCGTGATCTCGAATGCGCCGACATAAAGCATCACCAGAATCGGGAACAGGATGGCGAACTCGATCGCACCCACGCCCTGCCGGTCGCCGACGAAGCGTCTTGCGAGTTGATGAAGCCGGATCAGTACACCACGGCCTGCCATTACGGGTACTGCTCATTCTGGAACGCCGTCGTGGCGACCATCAGAAAGTATGACGACGACCCATCGGCCGGGCGGACGTTTGTAATATAAGGCCTGATCAGGTCGGTTATGACTTGCCAGCGATAGTAGGCCCGAACCATGTTGATCGTGCCCGAGCCACCGGGAAGATATTTGAAATCAGCGGTCTTGATGTCGGCGTAGGCGCTGGTGGACGTCTTCGGTATCGTCGTGGGAATGGCGGCAAAGGTGGCGAAGTTCTGTACGTCGATGAACAGTTTGCTCGGAGTGGCCACTTCCGTTGTAGAGCACTTTATCAGAATCGAAATCTCGTTGCAGAACGCCGTCCGAAAAGCTGCCGCATCCGTATTCGCGGTCGTGATTTGTCCCGTTCGCATCTTGCGGCTCATCGTATCCACCGCATTGGACAGGAGTTCCTCGCCGGCAAAGGCAATGAATGTCTCGATGATTGCAAAGACCACCATGAAATAGGGTATGGCGAGGTGTGCAAATTCGATAGCGGCCGACCCGTCGCGAGAGCGCGCAAATGCGGTTAACCGCGGCCGCTTCCGCCGATGGGGGCGGGAGGCCGCGTCCGCCGCTTGATCCGTTTCCTTCATGGCATGCATCCGGGACACCTTCGACCACACTGTTTTAAAGGGTGATCGTTGATTTTCCGTTTCAAGCCGGATCAGAAGTTTAACGGAGGTTCACCAACGAGATCTGGCGCCTAACTATTGGCCCGCCGCTGCAGCCTCGGTTCCTTGCTGGCTATGCTGTTCGCAATTGGGGGTACAAGAAAGGACCGACCGCTCCGTCTGACGAAAGACACGGACGGTGTTTGCCTCGTCGATAGAGACGAGGATGCTTTCGTCCAAGATCGCATTGCCTTCCGCGTCGAGCAGCACAAGGTTTGTGGTTCCAAAACTGCGTCCGGTCAGCACGATCGTTTTCGCATCGGCGACTGTAGCATCCGCAACCTTGGCGTTGCCGACGATGACCTTGCTCACCGGGCGATCAAGCTTCAAAACGCGCGCCTGGTCCATATAGACCCGCAGAACATCCTGCTGCGCGAACACGGATTCGCTAAAGCCGGCGGCGGCAAGAAAGCTGGCTAGGATGATCCTCTTGCCACTCGGCGACATTTTGATTCTCTCTCAAGGGTTACGGCGATTTTACGAAACAGCATGAGAAAAATTGGTGAACGAAGCTTTAATTCCATTTTTGATCTGTCCGCAATCCCGACTTGACGCGCGATTCGGAGACACCCTTGCGTGAATGGAAGCCTATTTGAGCGCCATTTTGAATATCGGCGGGACATCCCCAGGTCTTCGGAGGCTCAACTACTAAAGGGGATGCAGACCTTTCCATAAAATTCTAAACAATGGCGCAAGCGGATACTTACCGTTCTCAAGTGTTGGTCGGCGTTTACGAAGTGGTAACCTAACTCTTTAAGTTGATAGAAACAGCGGCTCGCTAGATTGTGGCAATCCGATCAACGGCAACAGTTGGCGGACGTGCTGAACATCAACTGGAGTTAGGAGTTACCATGACCAAGCTTGTTAGCCGTTTTCTGAAGGACGAATCCGGCGCGACCGCAATTGAATACGGCCTGATCGCAGCGCTTATCTCTGTCGCGCTCATCACCGGCGCCACCACGCTGGGCGGCAAGTTGAACAACGTCTTCAACGCCATCTCCACCAAGATGGGCAATGCCTGCACCACCGGCGGCCTTACTGGTTGCTGATACCAAGCCGCCGTTGACGATAAAGGCCGTCCTGACACGCTCAGGGCGGCTTTGCACTTTGTTCGCCTTTACAAGGTAAATCAGGTCATGACTTCAAGCGTCATCATTACCATCTTCCCGATGTGCCTGGCATTCGCGGCGGTGATGGACACATTGACGATGACCATCCCGAACCGCATCTCAGCAATTCTATTGCTGTCTTTCCTTGCGCTGGCCCCCTTCATTGGGATGGATTGGCAGGCGTTCGGTTACCATCTACTCGGTGCTGCCGTCGTGTTTGCTTCCTGCTTTGTCTTCTTCGCCCTCAACATTATGGGCGGGGGGGATGCGAAGCTGCTGACTGCCGCAGCCGTCTGGTTCGGTTTCGGAGAACCGCTGGTAGAATTCATTGGCTATGTCGGTATCATGGGTGGCCTACTGACCGCAGCCATCCTCATGGTACGAATGCAGAGCGACGTGATCACGACAATCGGGTTACGAGTACCGGATTCGCTTCTCGTCGCCAAGAAGATCCCCTATGGCATTGCTATCGCCGCGGGTGGTTTTATTGCGTTCCCCTCCTCGCCGCTTTTCGTTGCAGCGTTGCAAAACCTGAAATAGAGGCGCTTAAGCTTCTGTTAACTTAAAATCGAAGGCTTTCATTAACTATAATTATACCAATTGCAGGCCATTCTTCGGGGCGAATATCGCGAATCCCCGAGGAATGATCGATGAAACCCGCGCGCCTTTTAATACTTGGAGTGGCTGTCGTTGCAGCCGGCCTTGCCGGCGTGCTGGCGATGAGCCTCGCGGGGCGCGGTTCCGTCGTCACCCAGGTTCAGTCGGTCGTCGAGAAGGAGCCGACTGTCAACGTGCTCGTCTCCAGCGCCAATCTGCCGGTCGGCGCGCGATTGGATGACAAGGCGGTTCACTGGATGGGGTGGCCGCAGAGTGGCGTCGTCCAGGGCTTTATCACCGAAGCCGACAAGCCCGACGCGCTGAAAGACATGCAGGGCGCCGTCGTTCGCCTGCCTATCTTCGAGGGCGAACCGATCCGCGCGGAAAAGATCGCCGATTCAAACAGCCGCATCATGTCCTCACTCCTGCCCTCCGGAAAACGTGCCGTCGCAACCGAAATCTCGGTTTCCACGGGTGCCGGCGGCTTCATCCTGCCGAACGACCGCGTCGACGTGATCATGGTCCGCAAGTCCAAGGAAGCCGACAAGTATCTGACCGAGACGGTGCTCAGCAATGTGCGCGTGCTCGCGATCGACCAACAGATCCAAGAAAAAGAGGACGGCTCCAAAGCGGTCGTCGGAACGACCGCAACCCTGGAGCTTACTCCTGACCAAACCAAAGTGCTGGCCGTTGCCCAGCAGATGGCCAACCGGCTGTCGCTGGCATTGCGCTCCGTCGCCGACGCCCAGGAGCAGGATACCAGCGCTGCGGACTACCTCCTCAGCGGCGACAACGGCAGCGCCATCGTCCAAGTCATCAAATCAGGCTCAATCGTTACAGACAGCAGCAGCGCGCCGAAGGCCGAGTAAAGGAAATGGGAATGGGCAATTTGAAGCGCCATATGAAGCCCTTGATGGCGGGGTGCTTGTCCTTTGCGATCGGGTTCTCCGGCATGGCGCCGGGCTTTTTTGCTCCCGTCCTCGGCGCAAGGGCCGCCTGGGCCAATTCCGACGGGATGATCACGATAACCCAGACGGGTCCCGGTGCTCATCGCAGCCTGAAACTCGGTCTGAAGAAGGCGATCGTCGTCGATCTGCCCGCCGATGCCCACGATATCCTCGTCTCGGACCCTTCCATGGCCGACGCAGTCACCCGCAGCTCGCGTCGCATCTATCTTTTCGGCAAGACGGTCGGGCAGACGAACATCTTCATTTTCGGTGCCGACAGCCAGCAGATCGTCAGCCTCGATATCGCGATCGAGCGCGATGTCGCGGGCCTCGAAGCCAATCTCCGGCGCTTCATCCCGGACTCCTGCATCAAAGTCGAGATCGTGTCAGACAACATCGTGCTGACCGGTACGGTGCGCACGCCACAGGATGCAGCCCAGGCCGCCGACCTTGCACAGGTCTTCCTGAAAGGTGGCGAAGCGACAACGCGCACGGAAACAGCCAGTGGCTCGGGTGGGGAAGGGTCAGTGGCACTGTTTGCTGAAGGTCGGCAAGTCTCGCAGGTGGTCAATCTCCTGCAGATCCAGGGCGAGGATCAAGTGACGCTGAAGGTCACCATCGCCGAGGTGCGTCGAGAGGTATTGAAGCAGCTCGGCTTCGATAATCTGGTTTCGAATTCGGGGGGGCTGACTGTCGCGCAACTGGGTTCTCCGAGCGTTAACGGCGCAACGGCGACAATTGGCGGCGGTCTGGCAGCACTCTTCAAAAGCTCGATTGGAAAGTACGATATCTCGACATACTTGAGCGCGCTTGAGCAGGCCAAGGTGGTCAAGACGCTGGCGGAGCCGACCCTGACCGCGATTTCCGGGCAGGCCGCGACGTTCAATTCGGGCGGCCAGGTACTCTATTCCACGACCGACAACGACGGCAACACGACGATTGTCCCCTACAACTACGGCATCAATCTCGCCTTCAAGCCGGTGGTTCTTTCCTCCGGTCGCATCAGCCTGGAGATCAAGACGAACGTATCGGAGCCTGCACCTTCGGTGTCCGGCTCGACGCCAACCTATCAACGCCGCTCTGCCGAGACTTCCATCGAGCTTCCCTCCGGCGGCTCCATCGCGCTTTCTGGCCTGATCCGAGATAACGTTGCGCAGACCTCGAACGGTACGCCCGGCGTCAACAAGATCCCGCTGCTTGGCACACTGTTCCGGCAGCGCACGGTCGAGCGTGACGAAACCGAGCTTGTTATCATCGCAACGCCCTATCTCGTCCGCCCGGTCGCCCGCAATCAGCTCAACCGTCCGGATGACAACTTCAGCCCTGAGAACGACGCTGCGGCTTTCCTGCTCAATCGCGTCAACAAGGTTTACGGCGGCCGCGAAACGCCCGTCGCCGACGCTCAATTCCATGGCTCCATCGGGTTCATCTACAAATGAGCGCGGCAGGATCAGCAATGGCACAACACAGAGATCAGCCGATGGCCCGCAAGCAGAACACTGCGCATGAATCCCGCCTTTCGAAATCGCTGCTGACCATGGTCGCGGTGGCGGCCGCCCTGCTTTCCGGCTGCGCCTCCCACGACGAACTGACGACCGGCGGCATCCCCGACGACTATCGCCAGCGCCACCCGATCGTGGTTGCCGAAGCCGAGCAATCGGTCGATATCCCGGTCGCTTCAACCGATCGCCGCCTCAACATCGCCCAGCGCGACATGATCCGCGGCTTCGCGCAGAACTACACGTCGCGGGCGACCGGACCGGTCTATCTCCTGACGCCCGAGGGATCGCCGAATGCGGCAGCCGCCCGTCAGCTGCGCGGCCAGGTGCGCGCCGAACTCTCGGCCCGCGGCATCGCGAGCTCCAAGAGCGTCAACAGCACCTACGCGGCCACTGGTATCGGCGACGCTGCCCCCATCCGCCTGACCTTCGTAGGGACGACGGCGATGACCTCACAGTGCGGTCAATGGCCGAGGGACATGATCAACGATTTCAGCAACCAGAATTACTACAATTTCGGCTGCGCAACGCAGAACAACCTGGCTGCACAAATAGCGAACCCTGAAGACCTGATTGCGCCTCGCGGCATGACTCCGATCGATGCCACCCGCCGCAACGCCGCGATCAAGGAATATCGCGAACGGACGAGCAATATCGAGGAAGTCAGCGGTAGCGCCAACAGCTTCTGATCGGGGTAGGACCGAAAATGAGTACCGTCGAATACGAGATCAAGAATACCACCGAGCTGCGCAACGCCGAGGATGCCATTCGCATGGCCGAACTCGAGAACATGCGCCCACTTCCTCGCATATCGGTGCACGCCTTCTGCGAGAGCGAAGAATTGCAGCGGGTTGTGGAGCGTTGCAGCCATGATCGGCGCATGTCCAAGGTCGGTTTGCGGATCACCAGCGGCGGCATCGCAGCCGCCGCAAACATGTTCGCGACAGCGCCGACACCAAATCTGATCATTCTCGAAACCAAGGCGGGAGCCGCGAACCTGCTGAGCGAGCTAGCGCCGCTTGCCGCCGTTTGCGACCCTTCCACCAAGGTCATCATCGTCGGTTACTACAACGACATCGCGCTTTACCGCGAACTCGTGCGCAACGGCATTTCCGAATACATGGTCCAGCCAGTCGCCATGCCCGACATCATGGCGGCGATGGCCACGATCTTCGTAGACCCGGATGCCGAGCCGCTTGGCCGCAGCATCGCCTTCATCGGCGCCAAGGGCGGCGTCGGCTCATCGACGATCGCCCACAATTGCGCTTTCGGCATTTCCAACCTGTTTTCGACCGAAACGATCCTGGCCGATCTCGATCTGGCCTATGGCACGGCCAACATCGACTTTGACCAAGACCCAACCCAGGGCATTGCCGAGGCCGTCTACGCGCCTGACCGCCTGGATGAGGTATTTCTCGACCGTCTGCTGACGAAATGTTCGGAGCATCTATCGCTGCTCGCTGCCCCCTCGCTTCTCGACCGCGCCTATGATTTCGAAGGACAGGCGTTCCAGCCCGTTCTCGATGTCCTTCAGCGCAACGCGCCTGTCACCGTACTCGATGTGCCTCACGCCTGGTCGGAATGGACGCGCTCCGTGCTGGCTAGCGTCGACGAGGTTGTCATCTGCGCGTCACCCGATCTCGCCAACCTGCGTAACGCCAAGAACATGATGGACGCGTTGAGAAAGATGCGGCCCAACGACAAGATGCCGCATCTGATCCTCAATCAGGTCGGCATGCCGAAGCGGCCGGAGATCAGCCCCTCCGACTTCTGCGGGCCGCTGGAAACCGATCCGATCGCGATCATCCCCTTCGATGCCAACCTCTTCGGTAACGCGGCCAACAGCGGCCGGATGATTTCGGAGATGGATGCAAAGTCGCCAACCGCGGAAACATTCTCGCAGATATCGCACGTCGTAACCGGGCGGATTGCTATCAAAAAGGCACGGAAGGGCGGTTTGCTCGGCCTGCTGAAACGCAAATGACGCCCGCCAAGAGTGGATTGGAATAAGGCATGTTCGGAAAGCGCGGAAACGAGGGTTTTGGCAAGGCGGGTGGCGCGTTCGCACCGCCTCCGCCGGCGCAACAATCCTCCCCGTCAGCACCCGCGGTTCTGGTCGAACCGCAGCGCGAGCCTCCGCGTCAACAGGTTTCACCGCCACCGATGCAGACGCCGCAGCGAAAGCGTCCTACCCGTACAGACGAATATTACGATACCAAAGCGCAGGTCTTCTCCGCGCTGATCGATACGATCGATCTTTCGCAGCTTGCCAAGCTCGACGGTGAAAGCGCACGCGAAGAAATCCGCGATATCGTCAACGACATCATCACGATCAAGAACTTCGCGATGTCGATCTCCGAGCAGGAAGAACTGCTCGAGGACATCTGCAACGACGTTCTCGGCTATGGTCCGCTCGAACCGTTGCTTGCACGAGACGACATCGCCGACATCATGGTCAACGGTGCTGGCCAGACCTTCATCGAAGTCGGCGGCAAGACGATCGAGTCCGAAATCCGCTTCCGCGATAATTCGCAACTGCTGTCGATCTGCCAGCGCATCGTTAGCCAGGTTGGCCGTCGCGTCGATGAATCAAGCCCGATCTGCGACGCTCGTCTGCCCGACGGCTCCCGCGTCAACGTCATTGCGCCGCCGCTCGCCATCGACGGACCGGCACTCACGATCCGTAAGTTCAAGAAGGACAAGCTGAACCTCGAGCAGCTCGTTCGCTTCGGCGCCATCACGCCGGAAGGTGCGACGCTGCTCCAGATCATCGGCCGCGTTCGCTGCAACGTCGTCATTTCGGGTGGTACCGGCTCGGGCAAAACGACGCTGCTCAACTGCCTCACGCGCTACATCGACGCAGATGAGCGCGTCATCACCTGCGAAGACACGGCCGAACTGTAGCTGCAGCAACCGCATGTGGTGCGCCTGGAAACCCGCCCACCAAACATCGAAGGCGAAGGCGAGATCACCATGCGCGATCTCGTCAAGAACTGCCTGCGTATGCGTCCGGAACGGATCATCGTCGGTGAAGTGCGCGGACCTGAGGTCTTTGACCTGCTGCAGGCAATGAATACCGGTCACGACGGCTCCATGGGCACGATCCACTCAAACTCGCCGCGCGAATGCCTCAGCCGTATCGAGTCGATGATCGCAATGGGTGGTTTCACACTGCCGGCGAAAACGGTGCGCGAAATCATCTCCGGTTCGATCGATATCATCGTCCAGGCGGCGCGCCTGCGCGATGGCTCGCGTCGCATCACGCAGATCACCGAAGTAATCGGCATGGAAGGCGACGTCATCATCACCCAGGATCTGATGCGCTACGAAATTGAAGGCGAAGACGCCTCCGGCCGTCTGATCGGAAGGCACAAATCGACCGGTATCGGCAAGCCGCATTTCTGGGACCGCGCACGCTACTTCAACGAAGAAAAGCGCCTTGCCGCCGCCCTCGACGAAATGGAAGCCAAGTCCAAGGATTAGTAAGATGTTCGGGTTCGATCCTGTCGTGTTGGCCATTATCGTGCTTGCCGCCGTCGCGGCCGGTGCCGTTTGCTATGGCCTTCTCTTCGCGCGGATCGAGACCGAGAAGAAGTCGGCAAACCGCGTTAACCGTGTCGTTTCGGCTGAGGCTGACAAGGCCAGCGTCAAGGCGGCTCGTGACCGCGTCCAGGAAATGTCGAAGCGCCGCAAATCGGTGCAGGACAATTTGAAGGATCTCGAGAAGCGCCAGCAGGAAAACACCAAGAAAAAGCTGTCGTTGAAGTCGCGGCTGACGCAGGCCGGTCTCCGGATCACACCCGGGCGCTTCTATATGTTCAGCGCTATTTTTGGCCTTGTCCTGATGTTCGTCGCGTTCCTGGCCGATGCACCTGTCATGCTCGTGCTCGGCCTGCCCATCATTGCCGGGCTTGGGCTGCCGCGCTGGGTGCTTGGCTTTCTGATCAAGCGGCGTCAGAACAAGTTCCTCGCGGAGTTTCCCAATGCGCTCGACGTCATTGTGCGCTCGATCAAGTCTGGCTTGCCATTGAACGACGCCATCCGGCTCATTGCCAACGAGGGCAAGGATCCCGTGAAGAGCGAGTTTCGTCGCGTCGTGGAATCACAGCAGGTCGGTCTCAGTGTGCCGGATGCCTGCGCGCGTATGAGTAACTACATGCCGCTGCAGGAAGTGAGCTTCTTTGCGATCGTCATCGCGATCCAGTCACAGGCAGGCGGCAACCTCTCGGAGGCCATAGGCAACCTCGCCAAAGTGCTGCGCGACAGAAAGAAAATGAAGGCGAAGGTCAAGGCACTGTCGATGGAAGCCAAGGCCTCTGCCGTCATCATCGGTGCGCTGCCGTTCATCGTCGCAACGCTCGTCTATCTGACATCGCCCCAATACATGCTGATCCTGTTCACTGACCCTCGCGGCCATCTGATCATGGGCGTTTCGGCGGTCTGGATGTCGATCGGCATTTTCGTCATGCGCAACATGGTCAATTTCGACATCTGATGGAGGACGGGCCGTGTCATCTGATCTCGCTAGTAAACTGACAGACCCCGCCATGCTGATCGCGGTGCTGGTCGCGATCGCGGTTTTCGCCAGCCTCTACACCGTCGCCATTCCGTTCTTCGAACGTGGTGACCTCAATAAGCGCATGAAGGCTGTTTCCACAGAACGCGAACAGATCCGCGCCCGTGAACGCGCGCGCATGAACGCCGATACGAGCGGAAAGACGTCGCTTCGTACCCAGAACAACCGTTCGGTTCGGCAGATCGTAGAGAAGTTCAACCTTCGCGAGGCGCTGGTCGACGAAAACACCATGAACAAACTCCGCGCCGCCGGGTTCCGCTCGGAAAATGCGCTGAACATGTTCCTTGTCGCGCGTTTCCTGCTGCCATTCCTGTTCTTCGGCCTTGCGGTCTTCTGGGTCTTCGGTCTCGATCATCTGGCCGACAAGCCGACGCCGATGCGCTTTCTCGTGACACTTGGCGTAGCCTATGTCGGCTTCTATGCCCCGAATATCTTCATCTCCAATCGGATGTCGAAGCGCCAGCACTCCATCAAGCGTGCCTGGCCCGACGCGCTCGACCTGATGCTGATCTGCGTCGAGTCGGGTATTTCGATCGAGGCAGCCATGCGCCGTGTCTCGGAAGAGCTGGGCGAGGCCTCCCCGCCGCTGGCGGAAGAAATGATCCTGACGACGGCCGAGCTCTCCTTCCTTCCCGACCGACGCGTTGCGCTGGAAAACCTCGGCCTACGGACGCAGATCCCATTGGTGCAGTCCGTCACCCAGGCGCTGATCCAGGCGGATCGCTACGGCACACCGGTTTCGCAGGCTCTGCGCGTACTGGCCCAGGAAGGTCGCGACGAACGCATGAACGAGGCCGAGAAAAAGGCTGCCGCCCTGCCGCCGAAGCTCACGGTGCCGATGATCCTGTTCTTCCTGCCGGTTCTCGTCGCCGTCATCCTCGGCCCGGCTGGCATCCAGGTCGCCGACCGCTTCTAGCCAGCCATTTCCGCCGGGCTGGTCATCTCAAAGCATTGCGCATAGGTTGGACGACATCTCCGTAAGCCGGCAGGAGCCGTTGATGTCGTCCCTAAGCATCTTCCTGAGCATCATCGCTGCTCTCTCTATCGGGGCGATGAGCCCCGGCCCGAGTTTTGTTCTCGTTTCACGTATTGCAATATCGCGTTCACGTCTCGACGGGCTTGCGGCGGCGCTCGGCATGGGGATTGGTGGCGTTGCGTTCAGCATCTTGGCGCTCGCGGGACTAACAGCGCTGCTTTCGCAACTCGAATGGCTCTATCTGGTTCTGAAGGTGGCTGGCGGAGCCTATCTCGTCTACATTGCCTTCAAAATCTGGCGCGGGGCACGCGAGCCGATCCATGTCGGTGATGCGGGAAGCGATCATCGGGCACTCGCCCGAAGCTTTACCACCGCCTTGCTAACGCAGGTTAGCAACCCAAAGACGATCGTCGTCTACGCAAGCATCTTTGCAGCTTTGCTGCCGAAGACGGTTCCACTCGGGCTTATCTTCGCAGTGCCGATCGGCGTCTTTGCGGTTGAAGCCGGCTGGTACACGGTCGTGGCGCTCGCATTCTCGGCAAAACATCCGAGACGACTCTATCTGGCTGCGAAGACGTGGATCGATCGCCTGGCCGGGACGGTCATGGCCGGCCTCGGCGTACAGCTCGTCACCTCGGGGCTGGCCGACCGCTGAGGTCAGTTGGTGCTGGTGGGAGCGCTACTGCTATCCTTGGCCGCAAGCTTTTGCCAGGAATTCTGCTGCGACAGCATCGAGCGCAGATAGGCGACGTTGGCATCGGCCTGCTGCTGCGAAAGCTCTCCGCGCGCAATCTTCTCTGCCTCGGGGAACCGGCCCTGAAGACCAATGACCAGTGCGAGATTCTGGCGAACGCGACTATCGGCCGTGGGCTGCTCTGCCGCCTGGCGCAAATAGGTCTCCGCCGTCCGGAGGTCACCGGTCAGCACATAGGACATGCCGAGGTTCGACAGGATCGATGCCTCGCCTGGTTGGATGTCGAGCGCTTCACGGTAGCGCTGGCGGGCTTCGGCGGAGCGGCCGAGCTGATCGAGGATGGCGCCTTCGGCCGATGTCAATTTCCAATCGGGACGGTCGGGCGTTTGGGCGCGACCGATCGTATCGAGCGCCTGCTGCAGTTGACCGGCTGCGGCCTGAGCTTTTCCGTAGGCGGCCAGAACGTTTCGGTCGTTCGGGTTGGCGATCGCGACCTGTTGCATGACGGCCAGTGCCTGGGCATCGCGGCCCTGCATGCGCAGCAGGTTGGCAAAGTTCACGCCATTGGCGGCATCACGAGGATTCTTCTCGTATGCTTGTCCGACGCGCTCGGTCGAGCTGCGAAGCTCGACGTCATTCATCGTTTCGACCGGCTTGGTGAGCGTCGGCACGGATCCGGTCGTCATGCGGTCCTTCGTCGTCGTGCAACCGGCAAGCGCCAGTACGACGAGCGCAGTCGCGACGCCCTGAAAAACACGGGTTTCAAGCAGAGTATTGGCCGAAGCAGGCATCGTGCGTCCCTGAGATCCGAATCGGCGTCTGACCTCAAAACGGAACAGGGAAAGGTTTTGACGCAATCTTCACTCCAGCAATAGTCTGTTAACCCTAACAGACCGTTAAGACGCGATTCCCGGACGCCCCAAAGGATACTCATGGCACCCTATCAGTTCATCGAGAGACCGACACCGTTCAACAGCAAGGGCGGCTAGACGCTGCCGATCTTTGCCGTGACTCCCGCGCATATCGAAACGGGCACGATCGACCCGATCGCACTCGATTGGGCCAAGAAGGCGGGCTACAAGGCCGAGAGCGGCTCGCTGCTGCTCATTCCGACGGACGAAGGCCATCTGGGTGGCGCGCTGTTCGGGCTCGGCACCAATCCGTCTGAACAACCCTACATCACCGGCAAGCTTGCGCGCGCGCTGCCGGCCGGCGACTGGCACATCGAAACGGCTCCGCTGACGGCAAACCGCCTTTCGCTTGGCTTCGGCCTCGGCAGCTATCGCTATGACCGGTACAAATCGGAGAAGACCTCGGCGCCCACGCTGATGATCCCGCGCGATGCCGATGGAGCTGACATCAAGCGGCAGCTGGCCGGCGTCTTCCTGGCACGCGACCTAATCAATACGCCGACCAACGACATGGGGCCGAACGAATTGGAAGCGGCCTTCCGCGGCCTGGCGGCCCACTACAAGGCCGAGATCAATGTCGTCAGCGGCGACGACCTCCGACAGAACTTTCCGCTCGTCCATACCGTCGGCCGCGCCAGCGCCGATGCGCCGCGCCTGCTCGAATTGCGTTGGGGCAAGAAGGGGCACCGCAAGATCACGCTCGTCGGCAAGGGCGTCTGCTTCGATACCGGCGGTCGACATCAAGCCGGCGTCTTCGATGCTGCTGATGAAGAAGGACATGGGCGGCGCGGCAAACGTCATGGGCCTCGCCTTGATGATCATGGACGCCAAGCTCAAGGTCGATCTCAGGGTGATCATTCCTGTCGTCGAAAACTCGATCTCGTCCAATGCCTTCCGCCCGGGTGACATCTACCGGAGCCGCAAGGGGCTGACGGTGCAGATCGACAATACGGACGCCGAAGGCCGTTTAATCCTCGCAGATGCGCTTGCCTATGCAGATGAGGACGCGCCGGCCCTCTTGATTGACATGGCGACGCTGACCGGTGCTGCCCGCGTGGCGCTCGGTCCCGACCTGCCACCCTTCTTTACCGATGATGCCGAACTCGCTCAGGACCTGACCGAGGCAAGCCTCGAGACGGACGATCCCCTTTGGCGGCTGCCGCTCTACGCCGGCTATGAAAAGGACATTCGCGCCAAGTTTGCCGACATCACCAATGCGCCGGCAGGCGGCATGGCGGGTGCGATCACTGCCGCCCTGTTCCTCAAGCGCTTCGTCTCCAGCACTACGAGCTGGGCGCATTTCGATATCTACGGCTGGGCGCCGTCCGAACGACCGCACTCTCCTGGCGGCGGCGAGGCGCAGGCAATTCGCGCGCTCTACCATCACATCCGGCAGAGCGTGCGCTAGGCGGCGATCGTTAAAATTTTATTCACCGTGACGGGCGGCAAAGTTTGCCGCCCCATTGCGTCGCACGGTGCACTGCCGGAAAATGGAACGCGAGCGTAACGAGTTTCCGGAGGACCCATGCCGATCGAACTGACGGCTTCGCAGGCGTTGGGCCTGTGGCATGGTGTGACGCTCGATCAAGTGAGACTCGACGACCGCGATTTGACGTTGCGCCAGATGGCGATCCTGCTGCATATCTATCTCGTGCCGCCGCCGCATACCGTGCGCGGCCTGGCGGCGACGCTCAACGTGACCAAGCCTGTCATTACACGGGCACTGGATACGATGGGAGATATGGGTCTGGTCGACCGTGTGCGCGACGAACGCGACCGGCGAAACGTCGTGATAAAGCGCACCGTCGGCGGGGCGCTCTATCTGGAAAAGCTTGGTGATCTCGTGCGCGACAAGGGTCGCCGCCTGACGCCGTGAAAAGGATACGATGACGATGCTTGATCGCCGCCTTCATGCCTACCGACCGGACCTCGCCGACGCTGGACTGGAAGGACGTGTGGAAGCCCTGCGCTTCGTTTCTGGCACACCGGCCCGTGTAGGCGTGCCGGTCGTTGGGCTCAGACCCGCGCCGGATCTCGCCAAGGGAATTGATACCGAACTGCTCCTCGGCGAGGACGTCACCATGTTCGACCGTGCAGACGGCTGGTGCTGGGTCAAGGCCGCCTCCGACGGCTATGTCGGTTATCTGCCGGAAGCCGCCCTTTCGGATGCGCTGGTTGAGCCTACGCATATCGTCACGGTTCAGCGGACGTTTCTCTATCTGGAAGCTGAGCTGCGCAAACCCCACAAGAGCATCTTGTCCATGGGCAGCCGGGTTCGGATTGTCGGCGAGGCCGAAACGCGCGGCAACCGCTATGCGATGCTGGAAGACGGCACGGCGATCTTTGCCAAGCATCTGCAGCCGATCGGCGCAGGCGAAGGGGGCGACTATGTCGACGTGGCAAGCCGATTCATCGAGACGCCTTACCTCTGGGGCGGTCGCTCCGGGCTTGGCATCGACTGCTCAGGCCTCGTCCAGCTTTCGATGCTGATGACCGGACGAAGCGCGCCGCGCGACACCGACATGCAGTCGGCAAACCTTGGGGAGCCGATCGGTCGGTCGGAACTGCGCCGTGGCGACCTGGTTTTCTGGAAGGGTCACGTTGCCGTTCTGGAAGATTCGGAAACGATTATTCATGCCAACGGACATACGATGACGGTTGCTCGCGAAAACCTCGAGGAGGCGATCAAGCGCATCGGCTGGCTTTACCAGCAGCCGACGGGTTATCGCCGCCCGGTCACCTGACCGGCGGCTTCTGCCATGACCTAACACCGCCTGTCCAGCTCTCGAAAGCCTTCGACAGCCTCAGCACCAGCATATCGTCGAAGCGCGGACCGACGATCTGCAGGCCGATCGGCATTCCGGATCGCGAGAAACCGCAGTTGATCGACGCGGCGGGCTGCTCGGACATGTTCCACGGCACCGTGAAGCAGATGTGCTCGAAGGGACGCGTCGGATCGTTCGTCGGCGAAGCCCAGTCTGCCGGATAGGAGACAATGGGGTTGGTTGGCGAAATCACCGCATCGACCTTCGTGAACAGCAGGCCGCAGCTTTTGCGCATCTCGATCGTCTGATTGAAGCCCCTGACGGCCTCGGCGCCGCTGATGGAGGCGCCGCCTTCGGCCCAAGTGTAGATGTAAGGCAGAATTCTGGCTCGACGCTCCGGGCTCAGATTCTCGATATCGCCCCAGAAGCGGGAACGCCAGAATGTGTCCAGTCCGTCGAGCATCACCCGCGTCAGAACAGGCTGAACCGGAATGACAATTGCGCCCGCATCTTCAAATCGCTGACCGGCCACCTCGACCGCCGCACGTACCTCGTCGTCGACCGCAAGGCCACATCCGGCATCGAGCATCAACCCGATCTTTAGGCCGCGGAGATCCGTGTTGAGGTCCATCCAGTCGATATCGTTCGGGGGCAGGCTGGTGCCATCACGCCAGTCAGGGCGCGAGAGCGTGGCCATTGCGTAGGCGGCGTCCTCGACGGTACGCGTCATTGGCCCGGCGCAGCGGCCGACATAGAATGGATCGACAGGTATGCGGCCGTGGCTTGGCTTGAAGCCGAAGGTGCCTGTCCAGCCAGCCGGCAAGCGCACCGACCCACCGATATCGGTACCGACGTGCAGAGGTCCGTAACCCGCGGCGGCCGCAGCAGAGGCCCCGGCGCTCGATCCTCCAGGATTCCGCGTCGTATCCCAGGGATTTCGGCTCAGAGGATGGAAGCTCGAGAGGCCTGAGGAGAGCATCCCATAGTCCGGGCAAGTTGTCTTCGCGAAGATCACGGCGCCGTCCTCGCGCAGTCTCGCGGCGGCGGGGGCATCCTCGGTCGCAGGCACCAATTCGACGGCTCTGGTCCCGAGCGGCACCGGTTGCCCCTTGGTGGCGATTAACTCCTTCAGCGTCGCCGGGATGCCGTCGAGCGGGCCGAGTGTCCCGCCTTTCATCCATCGGTCACTCGAAGCCTGCGCCTGCTTGCGCGCCGCCTCTGGATCGTAGGCGTAAAGGGCGCAGATGGCGGGCTCCCACGCTTCGATGTGTCGCTCCAACGCCAACCAATATTCGAGCGGCGACAGGCTGCGATCGGCAAAACACTGCCTCAAGTCACGGATCGTTAAGTCGGTTTCGGACATGGCATTGTCATCCGGGCCTATGGTTTCGAAAACTAACGGCAATTCGCCTCGCGAGGGTCGAGCATGTCGCGCAGCCCATCGCCAAGCATGTTGAAGCCGAAGACGCAGAGCGCGATGGCAAGCCCAGGCAGGATTGCCAGCCACGGCGCGAGTGCAAGGTAAGTTTGTGCGTCAGCAAGCATACGGCCCCAGGTAGGAGCCGGTGGCGCGATACCGAGGCCAAGGAAGCTGAGGCCCGCTTCCGTCAGCACTGCCAGCCCCAATTGGATCGTCGCCTGGACGATGATCTGGCTGATGATATTGGGCAGCACATGTCGGACGGAGATCGTGAAGCGGCTGTTCCCGATTGCGCGAGCGGCGAGCACATAGTCGCGGCTCCACGCCTGCAGGGCTATGGCAAGCGTGACCCGCGCAAACACGGGAATCATAAATGTCGCGATCGCAGTGATCGCCGTCAGTCGACCCGGACCGAGAAAGGCTCCCAGCATCATTGCCGAGAGGATCGGTGGCAATGCGAAGACGACATCGCAGGCGCGCATCAGCAATGTTTCGAATGTGCCCCGCACGGCGGCGGCCGAGATACCGGCGATTGATCCGAGCGTCCCGCCGATCAACACGGCAGCGATGGCGATCGAAAGAGAATTCCAGCAGCCGACCATCATCATCGAAAGGACGTCCCGGCCAAACTGGTCGGTGCCGAAAACGCCGAACGCCAAGGGTGGCTGCAACTTGTGAACGATCTGCATCTTTGCCGGCGGCAGCGGTGTCCAGACAAGCGACAGCCACGCGACGACAACAAGAACAGCAATGATGGCGCCGCCCACCACCAGATTCGTTCTCTGGCTAATTTCAAATCGCCGGCGCCGAGCGTTCATTTGATTGGATACGACGGGCGCCATATCAGACGCCTTTCCGCAAGCGCGGGTCGATCGCCAAATAGGAGAGATCGACGATGAAGTTCATGACAATAACGAGCGCGGCAAAGAACAGCACGACATCCTGCATGACGATGATGTCGCGTTGCGACAGCGCCTGATAGGCAAGCCGACCGAGGCCTGGGAGGTTGAAAACGTTTTCGACAAGAACCGCGCCTGCGACCAGGAAAGTGAACTGTAAGCCCAGGATCGTCAAAACGGGAACGAGGGCATTCGGCACCGAATGGCGCCACAGGACCCGGCGCTTCGACAGTCCCTTGGCAAGCGCTGTTCGAGTGAAATCCTCATGCAGGGTCTCCAGAACGGCAGAACGCGTGACGCGCGTCAAGACGGCTGCCTGCGGCAAGGCAAGCGCTATTGCGGGCATAACAAGTGCCTTGAAAGCGGGTAAGATGCCGACACCCCACCCCGGGAAACCTCCAGCCGGCATCCAGCCGAGCGCAGTCGAGAAGAGCATGATCAGCAACAGGGCCACCCAGAAACCGGGAACGGCGATACCGATCTGCGAGAATACCGAAGCCACTGCATCCGGCAGCCCACCGCGATGCGCAGCCGCTAGGACACCCAGAGGAATGGCGATGGCGACGGAGAGCGCAATTGCCATCAACGCCAGGGGCAGCGTAACCGCCAATCTCTCAAGGATCAGCCCGGCCACCGGCACGCCGTAGGTATAGGATTGGCCGAGATTGCCGCGGAATACGCCGGCGAGCCATTCACCATAGCGCCACAAGAGCGGCTGATCGAGACCAAGCTCATGACGGAGAGTTGCCAGCGTTTCCGGCGAAGCCGACGTACCGAGCATGATGGAGGCCGGATCGCCCGGCAGAAAATCCATCACAGCAAAGATCAACAGGGAAACGACGGCGAGCGTTGCGATCAGACCAACAAGACGACGGGACAGAAGGGCTATCATTTCACGTCCGGTACTGTTTGCCGCCCCGCCATATCATCCATCCGCAATCAGTCTTCCCAAGAGACCTTCGTGAGGACGTTCGAGGGAATGGGCTCATTTTCCCAGAGACCCTTCAGCTTCTTGTCCCAGACGCCGAGCTTGGGCATGACGAAGAGATAGAGCGCCGGCACATCATCGGCCAGAATCTTCTGAGCCTCTCCGTAGATCTTCGCTTGCGCTGCAGGGTCCGAGGTTTCCTGCACCTTCTTCATCAGGTCGTTGAAAGCCGGATTCTTATAATTGAAGTAATAAGGATCGCGGGCGTAGATGTCGATGTCGAGCGGTTCTGCGTGGGCGACGATCGTCATCTCGTAGGCGCGGTCCTTCATGACATCCTGCACCCACTTGGCTGGAAACTCGGTCGGCTCGATGTTCACCGTCACGCCGATTTCAGCCAGCATTGCCTGCATGACCTGTGCGCTTCGTGGCGCATAGGCCATTTGCGGCGATTTGATCGTGAAGGTGAAACCATTGGGATAGCCGGCTTCGGCAAGCAGTGCCTTGGCCTTTTCGGGATCGTAGGGTAGAACGCCGGTGAGATCGATATAACCCGGATCATTCGGTGTGTAGTGGCTGCCGATCGGCGTGCCAAGGCCGGACCAAGCACCGTCGACAACCGTCTTGCGGTCAATCGCCATCATCAGTGCCTGACGCACGCGCTTGTCGTCGAATGGCTTTTTGGCGTTGTTCATGCCGGCCACGACCTTGAGCTCGGTATTGCCGATCTTAGTCACCAGCTTGGCATCGCCGTCGAACGAACTCATCAGCTCGGGCGCCGCGAATTCCGGAATGGCGTCGACATCGCCCGACTTCAACGCCGCGGCCTGGGCCTGCGGATCGGCGATGAAGCGGAAGGTCACTTTGTCGAGCTTTGCCGCATCATCTTTGTTCCAATAGTCGGCGTTCCTGTCGAGCTCGACCTTGTCGCCCTTTGCCCAATTCACGAACTTGAACGGGCCGGTGCCGACAGGCGTGGTTTTGTCTGCGGCGGCAGACTTCGGCCCCACCATGACGGAGGCTGGCCAGCCGAGCCAATAGAGGAGGCTTCCCGTTGGAGCCGAGAGATGCAGGATGAGCGTTTCCGGGTCGGGCGTCTCGATGGAAGCAATCGAAGCGAAGAAGCGCTTTTGCGGGTTTACCGAATCGGCACCGCGGGCACGATCAAGCGCGAACTTCGCCGCGGCAGAATCGAAAGCCTCGCCATCGTGAAATTTGACGCCGGTTTGTAGCTTGAAGGTATAGACGAGGCCGTCCGGGGAGACTTCCCAGCTCTTGGCGAGTTGCGGTTGGACCTTGCCGGCCTCATCAATTGCGACAAGGCCTTCGAAGATGTTCTGCCATGTCACTTGGCCAATTGCGACAGGGGCCGCAATCGTTGGATCCAGGCCAGTCGGCTCTACTGTCATACCGAGGGTCAGCGTGGTCTTGGCGGCTTCCGCCGGGGTAAGCCCCAGCAGAGCGACGCCGACCGAAGCGGCCGCGCCGAGATAGAGTCGCCGAACCAGCCGCGCCGACGGCGCGAGCGAAACCTTCATCATTATATTCCCCTGTCTGGCCGCCGCCGTGGCGATGACCTTTACGCGCTAAGGTGCCATTCTCGGAGTGCACACACAATGGCGATTATGTGTTCTCAGTGTAGCCGAAAGTGCTACACTCGAAGATGTGTTCCGAGCAAGTCCATGGGGCTAATCTTTTGGCTGCAAACTTGTTTCCGCGCGCTCGCGCATGAACCGTTCAATAAAATCCACCAACTTTGTTGCCGCAAAGGAAAGCTGGCGGTCAGGAGCGACGCAGAGATCGACATAAGTGCGTATCGCATTCTTGCTAGCCAAGGGAATGGCGCGAAGCTGGCCTGCCTCGATCTCGCGACGGACAGTCAACGCCGGCAATAGAGTTACGGCTGCGCCGCTCAAGACCAGCTCCTTGAGCATTTCGAGCGAACTGGTGACGAAGACGGGCTCAACATCAAGGCCATCCTTC
>Ga0123342_1004327_pt1 | contig 21741 bp, 12 predicted proteins | sample Turbeawhitnodule_FD_89960 | JGI IMG/M metagenome (GOLD analysis project Ga0123342, IMG submission 89960) | Root nodule microbial communities of legume samples collected from Mexico - Turtle bean Mexico white nodule | ecosystem: Host-associated > Plants > Roots > Nodule | place: Mexico: Nepantla...
ACATATGGTTTTTGGTCTAGTCCTCCATATTTTTTTGTATTTTTTTAATAATATTTTTTTCATGTGATGGCAGATGATTGTTGTTACTTGAGGTGTCAGCCTAGCTCAGATGTCAAGTTGAATAGTGATGCCTAACATGAAAACTTTTATAAAAAAATATAAAACAAACCAAGCCAATAAGTAAATAAACAGAAAACGAAATAACCCAAAAATAAATAAATAAATAACCTAAACAGAAAAATAAAACAAAATTCAAATAACTAAAATGAAAAGAGAATTAAAAAGATAAAACTTACTCGCTTGAGCGAAATTCCCCGTAAGGAACTCATTTTTTTTCGTTGTAAAACTCATTTGAGCGAAAATTGTCTTGTTTGAGCGAGATTCCGTGGAGGAAAAGCAAATTTTGCATCGTCAAACTCGCTTGAGCCCGGTTTATCTCGGTTGAGCGAGATGACTCTAGAGAGCACCCCACTTTTCGTTGTTCAACTCGCCTAAGCGAGATTGGACTCGCCTGGGCGAGAATCCCTGCAAGAAAACATGATTTTTGAAAGGTAAAATCAAAACAAAGATAACAAAACAACATAACTAAAATGTGGACTAGGTTTCCTCTGAGTAAGCGCTCGTTTAACGTCATCTCGCTTGACGCCTGTTTATTTCAAGGTGGACAACTCCTTTTTTACATCCTTTTGTACAAATTCAACCACAACATAAGGATATTTGATGGATCTGTCTGCCAACCGTAGCTGCATCTTGGTGGGTTGAACCTCTAAATCGCCTATCTTCCTTAGCATTGCCAAAGGCATTAAATTGGTGTTTACCCCTAAATTTAGTAAGGCCTTCTCCATAGATAAAGCACTTGTAGTCACGGGAAGATTAAAACTTCATGGATCCTTGGAATTTTTAGGCAAGTCCTTTTGAATAATGACATTGTATCTATCCTCCAACTCTATATTTCTCTATTCAATATAGCTCATATTCTTTCGAAATTTCTCAAGTGTTGAATCTTACTTCAGATTTCCTGCAATATAATTTTTAGGGAGCAAATTGTGAAAAAAAATTCTTTCCTTCTCTTTTTTTGGAGGAGAATGAGAATATGATAAATCTTTTTCAAGAACATTTCTCTCGTTATTTTTAATTTTTTCTTCCTCACTTCTCTTATTTTCTCTCTCTTTCTCATCTTTTTCCCTCCCAGTCTCATATTTTTCTTTCTCAACCCCTACAATCTTACCATCCCTCCCTCATTATTTTACCACACTTGGTGACAATTTCATTACAATGCTCTCTTGGGTTGGTTTGGACGTCGGTTGAAAACTGCCACTTTGTCTCTCTGTTAATTGTTTGGCAATCTGTCCTATATGAATTTCTATATTTATGATTGTGGCCATATTTTTCTATTGACTAGCCATAGTCACTTTAGTGAGTTTCTCCATGGTATCTTCCAATTTATTCAATCTTTCAGTATCTGAAGGATATAGGGGTTGTTGTTGGAAAGGACCTTGCATATTGCTTGAACCATGATCTTGATTCCACCCAAAATTTTGATGTTGATTGCTTTTCTACCCTTGAGAATAATTATTGTTTTTGGAGAAACCACCTTGCCTTCTCTGATCAACCATGTAATTTACTTCTACTTCAAATGAATTGTTTTGATAGAAACAATGACCATTGGGATGATCACCTCCACAAAAATCACACTTGATTGATTGACTCTGGCTCTGAGATAATTGCACGTCTTGTATATGTTTAGGCAATTTCGCCATTTGTGCAATTAATGTCTCAATTTGTTGTGTCAGAATTTTATTCTGAGCTAAGAGTGCATCTGAAGTCAACTCTAACAACCCTTTCTTCTGAGTACCTTGTTTATCATGTTGAGCTTGATAATCAGTTGATGCTAATGCATCAATAATCCTTGTCCCTTGTTCTACATCAAGAGCCATAATTGTGCCACCAACTACAGCAAATAGAAGTATCTTTGTGTCAGATCTGAGACCATTCAGGAATATACTCAGTTGAGCAATATCTTCAAACCCATGATTTGGGCATTTTCTAAGCATCATTTTGAATATTTCCCATGTCTCACAGAAAAATTCATTTGCTCCTTGTCTAAACATAGAAATTTCAGACATCTCTTTGATGTAGCGAGAGATTGGAAAAAATCTTTGCAGAAATATTTCCTCTACATCATTCCAGCTAGTAAAGCTCAGATTTGGGTATGATTTGAACCATTCCTTAGCCTTTCCTGCCGATGAAAAAGGAAACAAGCGCATATAAACATTTTCAATATCACTTGATTGAAAGCCCATTGTTCCCACCAGTTCATAAAATGTAGACAAATGTGAATATGGATCCTCATGATCCATTGTTGTAAATTGATAGGCATTGATGAGAGTGACAAAAGTGGGTTTTATTTCCAAGGCCTTGGCGGTAGCAGGTATTGCAATACTAGAAAAATGTCTTGGCCCTTAGTACATGACATAATCTCTGAATATCCTCCTAGGAGGTGGTGCTTGCTCGTCTGCCATGTTACTTTCCTCCTGAAAAATGTTGTTAGTGGGAAAAGAAAAGTGGTTAAGGATTCCTCTCTAGTATCTTCTTGTCTTTCTTTTTGTCTTTGTTTTCTTGTTTCTTTTGGCTACCCTGTCAATCTCTGCTTTAAATAATAATTTTTCTTTGGGAATTTGGCCTCTCAATATCATACAAGACAACTAAATCAAGGATTAGCACAAGGATTTACTAAAGTAACAGAGTATATTTTTTTATTTAAAAAAATTAAAAACAAATAAAAGAAAATAAATTCAAAATAAATTTCAAGATAAAATAAAAAGAAATTTGCAAAATAAAATGAACAAAAAAAAAACATAGTAAACAAATATAAACAAACTAAAGAAATATAAACAAGAATTAAGAACTATTAACAAAAAATAAAAATAATTAGAATATTCACAATATTTAGGAATTCATACTCAAGAATCAAAATGCTCCCAGGCAACGGCACCAAAAATTTGTTGACTTTTTACGGAAAGTGCATTGCATTGTCAGAAGTAATAATATGCCCCTAAGGATGAATATCAAACCTATAAGGAACAGTTGAATATTCAAGTAAAAGATACGCTAAATATAAAACAGAATAATAAAAATTTGTTGTGATGAAAATGATTAACAAGAAAACAAGGCAAAGAGTTGTTGCTTCAATTGGAAAAATTGGGATTGAGTTTCATTTTTCTCACTCTTTTGTAGTTAGATAAGCCTGATAATATTATGTCCTTTGGTTCATATTGATTCCCGTATAAAAATCATTTATATAAATTCCTCGCATATAAAATTCTTAAGATTCTTCCTAAATATCGATTCCTCGCATATTTATAAAAAGAACTTAGTATTAAAATCAGACGTTGATAGCAATTAACATTTTAAGTTTATTCCTATCACTCAAATATGTCAAGTATTATTGATTAGGTGAGAACCCTAAAAATACTTTCCAATCAGGTTTAAGATTCTAGATCAAGAATTAGAAGCAAAACAATAATACCAATAATCAAACAAGAACAAAGTATTATGTTCAAAGATCACCTCAATACATAAGAGTTTGAACAAATTACTCTCATTCCTAAAGAGTAGAATTAGCCACACATCTTCTAACAACTTCTATTCTCTCAATCGGATTACAATTCACTCAATGGTGTTTTCCACTCAATCGTGCACACCAGGGTCGAGCCTTAAGCCACCTATTTAATCTAATTTGCTAAGGTTAGGTGACTTCTTGCGTCACACTAATAAGCTTGTTGATTAAAACATAAAATGACCCAATGGTTTTGGCACTTTCTCGCTCAAGGGAGATATAGCTCACTTGAGCGAGAAAGGCGTCGATTTTTAACACTACCTCTGGAGCATTCTCGCTTGGGCTCGCTTAAGCGAGTTGCTCTGCTGCTAAGTTGGACTTTTTGTACTTTTGTGCGTTTCTAGGCCTTTCAGCTTTCTCCTTGTAACTTATACTATTCAACTTTAGCCCAATCATCTTCATTCCTCCCTAGAAACCTGAAATTAACACCAAATTTGGGAATAAAATGCTTTTACTCAAATAAAGATCTTAAAATATGTAAAAAGGTATAAATTGATAAATTAGAGATTATTTTATATGTAATTTAGCAATTAATACTCTTAAGTGCCTATATTTTAATATGAAATATTATTGAAATTATGAACTTATCAGTTTATCCCATATCGGTAGTTGAACCTTTTATATTAAATAATGATAATGGTTCACACCGCTTAGGACAAATAGCTAAGCATGGTTGAAAATAACTTATGTTGGGATAATTGGTAAGTAGTGTAGTTTTAGATTGTACTCCAAGAGATCTTAATGTTAACTTGTACTTAAACTTAAAGGGATATGTTTGGAAAATGAAAGTAATAGACATTTCTTGAAACATGGAATAAGTGTACAAAAGTTTGAGTAATACAAGGTTTAAAATATGTGTGTATTGTCTATGGATCAATTATGTTTATCAGAGGTAAAGAGAAGACTGTATAGTGTTATATCCTTTGGTAGACAAAACATTTGCATCTTCCATGATCTATTATTAAACTAAACTATCATCTTACAAACGAAGCACGATAATGTTTTATGCTTAGTCGTGTTTAACACCTAATAAAAAATTTCAGGGTGTTGGTCTTTTGCTCTAACAAACTTAGTATTATGTAGGAACCTTGACTCTTCTACTCTACCAGACTCTTACCTGAAATGGTGCTTTCTGATTGTTCTACCATTGGTTTTGGAAAAGCATTTGCACAACCCTACGAAAACCCACTTCAAAACCATAATTTTTGCAAAAGAGAAATACAATGGGGAGAAGAGGAATACATTGGGTCGGTTCATCAAGTTTGGCATAACTGAAGGAAGGGCCCGTTTTGTTCCCATAAAGAATCAGAAAGAATGAAATTGTGCCACGTGTCAAACATTCTTCTTTGAGTAAATTTTTTTTCAAAAAAACATGGAAGGTACACGTGTAAGATTTTTCCCTAAACCCTTCAAAAGTTATAAGTATAGATTTTCTTTTTACTACTCTTATGTATTAGTACAACCCCTGCTTTATATATAGATAATTAACCGAGGACTTCGCCATATACAAGCTCTCAAACTTTGTCAACTATAGTCTTTTCTTTCAAAACTTGCTCAACACCTTGTTTCCAATGCTGAGAACAACCAAGTTGTGAGCCTTTTCCATTGAAATTTTATTCTCCTTCTCCATCATTGTGATGTCAAGTTTAAGTTCACCTTTCAGAACTTCAAGGAGGTCGTATTAAACCAGAAGAGCACACATCTTTAACTGCCACAATCTAAAAGTATTCAAACTAGTGAATTTCTCAACCTCATACTTTGTGGAAGTCATGATGATTGAATCCACTTTCACCGCACCAGTTTGTTGTGGAATAACAAAAAATCAAACTCACAACAAAAGTGTTTGCCACACAAATGATAAATCGATATCAGAAAGAATCCAGAAATGTAAATGGTAGAAGGTTAAGTAAGAAAGAACAATGAAGAATCACACATCGATAATGTGACCCTTCTCCAACAACGTTTTCTTGTCCATCTTCTCCATTGCGACATCAAGCCTACATTTACCTTCTAGAGCTTCAAGGAGGCCTTGTTGAACTAGAAGAGCACAGATCTTCAACCGCCACAATCTAATATCATTCAAACTAGTGAATTTATCGACCTCATACTTTGTGGAAGTCATGATAATTGAATCAACATTCATCGCACCAGTTTTTTGTGGAATAGCTCAAATCAAACGCATAACAAAAGAGTCTACCACACAAATAATAAACTGATAACAAAGAGAATCCATAAATGTAAATGGTAGAAGGTTAATTAAGGAGGAATAAGAAAAAATTACACAAAAAAACATGGTTCAATTAAAGTGCTAATAATATTCAATCCATGCATGTCCCTGATAGAATATATTATGATTATAGATTACAAATCAAAGTTTCTCTCTTAGTTAATTCTCACTCAACACTCAATTTTCTATTATACAATTGAACAACAACTCTCAATTAACAATAATCATCGATAAATGTTATTTACACAACAAATTGTTATGACTAACTTCTCTAAAGCACATATAAACTAATGAAAAAGATACCAGAACAATACTTCTCGTTATTGAAGTGAAACGTCACTTAGGCAGTTTCTCCATATGGTAGTAGTATCAGTGGAAACTAAGAGATTAGACCTACTGATACTATTCACCACATATGCTAGAAGTTACTTCTTCTACTAGACAATCTAGCTAGTAGAGTTAGACAGTTTAAAAACCTTAACTAGTAAATCAATCTTCATATATATTATGGTTAAATATATTTTTTGTTCTTGTACTATAATTAGAAATTGGTTTTCGTCCCTATTCCAAACTTTAAACTATTTAGGTGTTTGTAGTATAAAAATAATTGGAATAGGTTCTTTTGTATATGAAATTGATCAATTTGAGGTTCCACTTCATCAACCCATTGAAAGTAGTTATAGTGGGTATCACCATGTGCAATAAAAACAACAACGAATTTTGAAAAAAAAAACTAATAACAATTTTTTTTAAAAAAATCATTTCATATTCAAAATGACTCATTCCAATTATTTTCATACTAAAAGTATATGGATAATCTAAAATTTGAACTAAGAAAGGAAACCAATTTCGTGTTATAGTACAAGAGAAAAAAAAAACATATTTAAGGGTTAACATACACCACCCTGCACTAAAGTGTGTAAGAAAATACCTTGATGGGATTAATTTCCAAAAAGGTTTTTACTTCAAGTTTGCCTTGCCTAAACTTAATAGTTTCCAATCATGGTATAAAGTCGATATGTGGAAGATGAATTGATTAATTTGGATTTAATAGTTGATATTGTGTTTAGGAAGAATTTGCAAAAGGCATGATAAGTGCTAAAGCATGATTCCCGAATACATTGTCTTCATGCAGATAAAAAGAGCCCTGCAAAAGTAGTAGAGCAACATTGATATCAGAGTCCAGGGGTATCATAAAAGAAGTGCTGCATGAGAACCTCTGAAAGTGATAGTTTTGGTCACAACGCTACGTATGGTAAAATTTTCATAAATATTTTTAAAATTAAAATGAGTTTCTTATAATTAATATTAAATACATATATAGGTCAACAACGTGTAACAGTCAAGTTCGAATTCATGGTTGAGTTTAGGTTTAGTTTAAATTTTAATATATAAGTGAATCTATGCCAACTATCATAAAAGATCAAATCTAAACTTAAAATGAGGTGTGTCTAAACTCCTTTCTCAAAGTCCAAGTTTAAACATAAAAAGTAAAGTTTAATCTAAAAGCGATTAAATACTTATCGAAAACACTACAAAAAAAATTATAAAATAAAAACCAAATTTAGAAACCAAATTTAAAAAAATAATAATTAGTTGTTATACTCACTAAATTAAAGACCATTTTATGGACTAAATAAAATTTTGATTTCTAAATTAGTTTTTATTATTATTAAATGATTTCTAAATTGATATCTAATTAGCAACCAAGGTTTTTCTACCAAATTTAGAATCTAAATAATTGATAGTTAAAACCTTGATAATTAGATACCAATTTAAAAATTATTTAACAATAATAGAAACTAGTTTAGAAATCAATATTTTGTTTAGTTTATAAAATGGTCTCTAATTTAGTTACCATTGCAACTAATTATTTTGGTTTCTAAAAATGGATTTCTATTTGATGATTTTCTTGTAGTGAAATAGTATAATTTTAAAACATGATCAAGCTTAATCACACAAAATATTTTACAATAAACTATTTTATTTCTCAAGCTTAGAGTCTGGGAGCCTATGTACTATGCAGGTAGGTCATTCTATGATTTGTGTTAAGATGAAGTATTTTTCCATTTTTAGTTTAAGATTCATATCTTAAGGTAAGGTTCATGAAGAAAATATTTTCATTAATGATTATGATTATTGTAACACTAGACCCAAAAGGAAACCGATATCTATGATATTTCCCAGAAATATCTCAAGAGATAAACTTTCTCATCTTTATAAGAGATATTAGGTTTATATTTTTATTTATCTATATAATATAATTAAATACGTATTTTTTTGTATAAAAGAACAAAAATGTGCTGATTTGGTTTTTAAAAGCTTGCATGTGAGACAAATTAGTGTTTCTTTGGAAGTTAATCAAATTTAAGGATAAATTTTGTCGTGAAATTGACATATTTAAGGGCATATAATATTGTACGGATATGAAACTTGAATGTGATACGGAAAAAATCAAAGTTGTAGTAAAGTTATTGTTAATTGATTCCTTTTCAAAGTATTAAGTCGTACATCAACAAGACAAAATCACATATAATTTGTTTATGATAAATAATTTTTTTTTTCTAAATACTATGAAAGCTTTTATATTTAGTCCAAATAATAAATTTCCTTTTTGTCAATCTTAAGTAAAATTTTCCATGATTGATTACATATATATAATATATAATTATTTATTAAAAATTTTAAATAGAGTAACTAATTTGTTGATTAATAATCTGTTGTTGATATGTAGTTAAATAATTGATGCAATATTATTATATGCTGACCGAAAATAAAAAAGACAAAGTCCACTTGATATAAAAGCTGTAAACACAAAGTGAATTTGATTATAAGAATCATTTACAAACTGTGAAAAAAAAATCATCAAATAAAAACTAATTTTATAGAAAAAATAATTAATTACTATACTAAATTAAATATTATTTTAGAAACTAAAAAAATATTTAGTTTCTAAATTAGTTTCTATTATTGTTAAATAGTTTCTAAATTGGTATGTAATTAGCTATCAAGGTTTTAACTACCAAATATTTAGATTTTAAATTTGATAGCAAAAACCTTGGTTGCTAATTAGATACCAATTTAGAAATCATTTAACAATAATATAAATTAATTTAGAAATCAAAATTTGTTTAGTATTTAAAATAGTCTTTATAACAACTAATTATTTTTTGTTTCTAAAATTGGTTTCTATTTCATGATTTTCTTGTAGTGTGTTTTTCTTAAAAAAATAATTATAGTTAAGACAGAAGAAGAATGTTTAAGCAGAAAAAAAGGGTTTTGGAGAAAGAATGGGATTTTGAAATGATATTTTGAAATGATATTACAGTAGAGGTATGATTTTGAAGTCAAAGAACTTAATGATTCTCTATTAGAAGCCACAAACAATGGATTCCCAATTCCCACCCACCTTATTCTTTACTTATTATAGATATATTGATGCTTCATTTTCAACACCTACATGATATATATGTATCATCATAAAGCATAATCATTTCATGATAACTTTGTATATAATTTTAGGTCCTGTTAGGTAATAACTATTAAACTTATTTTGTTAATAATAATTTTATTATATCTAAATAATAAATAACCTCTTACACCACACTATTTTACAAAAGATACTTAATTTGTTTTCTTTCAAAATTAGAATCTTTAAATCTTTACTAGATTCGAAAATATTTTTAACAAAAACCAAAAATAGTCTACAACATCCTCATAGAAGAAATGTATCATAACATTTTTCATGAAATACAATTTCATATAAAAAAAAAGTTCAATATGTATACATGTACATATATACATATATAATTGTCTTCTATGTATTTTCACATTTAAAAAGTATTACATAGTTTATATTAATATTATAAAAATATTTTTTTGCGTCATATGATTAAATAATTATTCAACCATTTTACCGTTCATATAAATTCTCATCAATATGTTTTGTGTCAATAAGTTTAATGCTGTATTTAATTGCATAAGTAAATTTCCTCATAAGCATTATCATTGTTGTGTAAAAAAAAATGTACTCTATATAATTAACTGTTAAACTTTATTATATAATGTCATTAAAAAGAAAAAGGAAAAATCTTGTAAGTTCTAATTCAGTACTACCACTGTATAAAAATGAAGAGGAAAACAAAAGTTGTATTTTTATTATTAAATAAAGACCTGTACAATATTGGTTAATTATATAACCTACTATAATATGTTTAATAAAAGTGTCCCTTTCTCCTTTTTAATCTCACATGTTGATCATCCAAATCTATTGATTTTTAAAAATAGAAGTTGGCATTATTCTTGACACTGGTTTGACAGTTATGAATATGCATATGTTCCTTTAATCAACTAGAATATATAAATAAATATCATGCCACAAGTAGATAGTTAAAGGTATTCTATTCCACTACCCTCCCTTAATTCACTCAAAAGCAATTTAATTAAAGGACAAAAATCTATTTTTAGATCCTATTCTTTCTATTAAATTTAGTTTTAGTCCATTTTTTTAAATAAATAAAACATTAAATCACAAATTGACATTCTTAAATTACACCTTCAATATGTGATTTTATCACTAATAAGTAGAGTGAAACAACATTATTATACATCTTAAAAGGTTTAGAGACTGATTTTATCAATTGATTCAAAGACATATAAACTAAAATCAAATTGAACACAATATATAAAGATTAAAACCAATTTTTTTTTCCTTAACTAAACGTGCTATTCTCTAAGATATCTTGTCTGAAAACATGCCTTATTCCATAATTCAATACAAAAGATGATGCACCAAATTAATGTTATATATGGATTTGAAAGGGATAGTTCTCTAACAGGACTTAAATTTTAGGTTTGTTATCAAGAACACTTATGAGAGAACATGGCACTTCAAAGTTTAGAATATGATTCCACATATACAAAAAGTGATGAGGCATAGATACCATGCTCCCAACATCAACAAAAGTGATAGAGTTTACAGATATATGCAAGCCACAAAAGATTCTTTTAAGGGTCAAAATACACAAAGAAGAGAAGAAGGAATGCCAACAAAAAATTTGATGGTGGAAAAGCAACTATTCAGTGATGGATCTTATCAATAATTTATATATATATATATATATATATATATATATATATATTTGTATTTATTATCACTGATACAACAAAAGTAAATACATAAGTTAATAATATAAATGTAACTATAAAAAATTACACATTTAAATTTTTTCTTTGTTCTTTTAAATTTTTGAACTCATTAATAATTAAAATTAAAATTTTGAGAGATTACAATTAAAGAGAAATATATAATAAATAAGAAACAAATATAAGAAAAGATATAATAAATATTATAATCTGAAACTAATATTTTTAGGATTTAGGATGTCAAGAAATAAAAAATAGAGTAGAACAAGTGAAAAATTAGTAGAAATAATAAGTTTGTGTGTTAAATTTTTTTTTCTTCATGGAACAGAACATGTGGCAGATAAGAAGAAAAAAATGAGTTTATCTTTTACTTTCAATAGGATGAATTGAACAGTTCAGGATAGAATATAAAAATTATCTTAATTTTTTCTTCCTGTCTATTTTACCAATTTTATATTTTTTATTATAGTTAATTTTATTTATTAATATTTATTGAAATTAAATAGTATGTGTTATAAAATAAATTGAAAATTTTCCTAATTTAATTTTCATTATTATATAAAGAGAATTCTAAAAAATTTGCGGGGTCATAGCATCCCCCTATAATCCTCCCTGAGTGCAAGTGATATTCTTCTTGACAATTTAGTTCAGTGCTTTGCACCTCATATCTTTGTTGGTTCATTGTTTTCAGGTGGAATCTTTGTGACATGAAAAGTGCATGAAGCAATAAAAGAGCCATAAAGGGATAGATTTTTTTTCTAATCTAGGAAATATTGTTTTGAATTTGGTTTTGGTCTTGTAGAGTTTTTTTTATTTTGGTCTTTGAAATTTTTGAAATATTATTAGGTGAAAAGTATTTAGTTTGGTTCTTGTTAAAGATCAATGGAGACAAGGGAAAAGGACTTAAAGGGTGTCAAAGTAGTTTTATTGGAGAAAGTAATGCATCTTTCTTAATTTTGTTACGTGGGTTTTTCTTTCAAACTATGGTTAGGGTGGACCACGCCCTTAATTTGTCTCCTATATACAACAATCACATTTAGAATAATATATTTTTATATGATATATATTGTGATGAAAAAAATGTTCTTCTTCTACTAGTAGTCATTTTTTTATATTTCTTTTAATGGGAGATTTGAGGAGTGGAAGCAATCAAGAAGATGACTACTACAAGAAAAACATTTTTCCAATCATTTGGTATTTAGAATCATCGTTATGTTGAAATAAGTAGTTCTTCTTCTTCTAAAATTTTTCAATCACTTCTGTGTATTTTGATTGTCTTGAATATGTTTTAGTTTCATTCCACCCATTGATTTCTTGTTTTGTTCAATTTTTTTTAGTTTGAATCACTTGTTCCTTTTTGAACCATCTATATGTTGCTTTATGTGCTCTATTTTTTAAAATTGTGTGTGCTTTTTTTTTTATCTCAAGTCTTGTTTCATATATTTGTCCATATTGTCAAAGTCATGTGATTCATGAATATCATAAAATTCTAATAGTAATTTTGTGTTTTCTTGATTTTGTGTCCATGGAACTGCTAGTTTGGTGCTTTTCTATGCTTCTAATTTTCTGTATTTGAGTTCTTTTATTTTTTTTATTACACCATTTGATAACTTTCTTAGAGTTTTCTTCTCTTTTTTGTTTGCTGACTTTTGGTATTGGTTGGAAACTTTATTGCAAGTTATATACACGTTCAAATGGTGTGAAATTTTATACGTGAGAACTTCAATATTTTGATGATCTTTTGGTAAAAGAGGAACATCCAAATTTGCAGTAGAAACAACATGATAAATGTTAAAAGCTTGGATGTCAGTACTAAAAAAGTTTAAAAGAAGTGTGAAAATTGCACTCGGTTTTTTATTTACTGCAATTGATTTAGTTCATATTTTCATCTGAAATTCTATGGGAAGATTACCCTATTGTATTAGAAATCTATGGTTAAAATTTGGGAGAAAAATACCATTGACACATCAGTGACAATTCTGTTCTAGCTTTGTTTTTGTTTTTTTTAATCCAATCTAGTGTCTATCTTTAGGTATTTCTTTTTAGTGCCTAATTTCTTTTATTACCTTTAATTTCTTTCTTATATTAATTTTTGGTTAATATGTACCTTATCAAAACTCTAATCTCTTTTGGTTTTTGCTTTCCAATTTGAGTTTGTATTGCTTTTATTATTGACCTCTTGAAGTGGAATACAATTTGGTAATTTGTTCTTTGTGAGAATTGAATTATCTTCTAGGTAGCATCCCGAGAGAAGGCAAAGAACTTTGCAAGGAGTACTCACCTTTGGAGGAAAAACAAGTAGAGGCTTAGAGAGAAAATACTTGTGAGAGAAGAGAAGAGAAACTTTGAAGATTTTTTTAATTTTCTTTTGTGATATTTCAAATGTTGTAATCGACCATTCGTTTACTTTTATCACTTTCTTTATAAAATGATTTTAGACGGTGAGTGTGCCTTGAAGGCTCACTAGTACAAACAAGCTCCACCATTAGGAGTTCGTATAGTTTAATTTTTGAAATTTAAATTTATTTTCAAGATTTTCTTTTAGTTTCTTTCTTTAGAAATCTTTGTTTGTTTTGAAGAAGTTTAGAAGGAGGTTTGTGCATTGCATTTGGAAAAATTTTGAATAGGAAAGACCTTGGTACTTAAGAGATCCACACTAATCCACCTCTCTTTCTTAGGAACTGTATACTAAACCTATTTTTCTTCTCGAGAAAAATATTTAAATATGACACTTAAGATGTTTAAGTACACTTCTCATCATAGTGTAAGTGACTTAAGTTCTTCACCAAAAAGTTTGAAATATTCATCTAAATAACTTAAATCACCTAAAATGTGTAAAAGGCAAGAGGAATTTTACTCCAGAAATTACATTAGGGGATACCAAGCAAAAGAGAGTAGTCTTAGGCTGAATGAACATTATGAACCTCCCCCTAGAATGGAAGAAAATCGTAGTCCAAATATTTCCCATATTGAGGTTGCTCATATTTTTTCTGATAAACTTCTTCTTAGGAAAGAAGTTCTTGATCAATCTAGTACATCCCAACTAGAGAATATTTTTGAAACTTATCAAACTCTTCCTCTCATTGTGGATAGTGCTACAATCTTTGTATTACTAGGTTGGCTCAAACATTAAACTTAACTACCATCTCTCATCATAAACTTTTAAACTTCCTCGGATTTTTAGAGATAAGAATATGATAGTCAAGCAACATGTGCAAGTAAAGTTTTCCATAGGGTACTTTGAGAAAAAAGTTTTATGTGATCAAGTGGCAATGGAAGCATGTGATATTTTGTTAGAACGATCTTGACAATGTGATCCTAAAACCATTCATGAATGTAGTACAAATAAAATAACTTTCACTTATAATAAAAAGTTTGTACATAGTTATTTATCATCTTCACAAGTGGTAAAGAACTAAGAATAAATAAATAAAAAATAAGAAACAGAAAGAGAACATTGTGTCATGAAGAACCTTGTTCTTCTTGATTTTTCTGTACATATGACACTTTGGTGTTTGATCTTGGAGGAAAAACATTAGCCTCCAACAATAATAAGGTTGTTGTCCTGAAACAACAATGCAAATCTCTGAAGAAAGATCTTTCTCAAGAGGGAGGGGGTGATGGAAATCATCTAGCCACAACATCCACAAAATAAGGAGGATAGATCTTTGTTCATAGACTTATTAGCATAAATGGCCTAATTGTGCTTTTGTCTATCTTTTGAAGTCCTAATAAAAATGACATCTCTAGGAGGAAGGAATGTACAAAGCATATCAGAGAAGACCTCCAAACCATGAAAGAATACTATAGCCTTGGTTAGAGGATTACAAAAAGACTGGAACTGAGCTTAACTCATGGATCAATGACAATTAAGGAGAAACAACACATTAAACACATGCACAAGTTAAAAAACTGAAAAGGAAACAATTTTACACCATTTTAATTGATTAAAATTGACTAAAACTAAAGAACACACATCAACACAAGATGTCAACACTAAGAATATGTAAAACTTATTTGACTTGGTTGTTTTTGGTTTAATGAAAGATTTCAAGTAATTTGAACCGAATAAATGTGAATGCAAGACAATTAAATGGTGGAAAAATAAAATTAAAGGTGAAAATAAAATTAAACGGTGAAAACGGTAAGGAACATTTCGAAACACACAAGAACAACAAAAAGAACCGAAGAACTTATCTATTTTGAAGCAACTGAAGCTCTAATACCAAATGATGCAAGTTGTTTCTTTTTAGTAGTGATCTTTGTTATGTTAGAATGAGTGGCTTGAAACAAGAGGGGGTGAATTTTTTTCACAAGCTTTTCACAAATACTGGTGTTAGATTGAAAACTTCAATTAAATTAACCAATTGATTAATTTGTTCAACTGATTATAAATAGATTAACATTAAATAACCAAAAAATAAACTTGTTGATTTTAGAAATCAATTGATTATTTTTTACGCAAAACATTGAAAACAATATATATCACAAATATCAGAGTAGGGAAGAGAGAATTAACATAAAAGAATTATATTGTTTCACTCTTAACCAAGAGCTACATCCAGTCCTAAGCACACCACTAAGAATTCATTAATGCAATCAAATCAGATTACAAAAACAACCAATAGTATTGATCTTGAACCCTTCAAGAACACACACCAATCCTAACTAAACATAGATTTTCATAAACCCTATCTGAATATGATTACAACATAATACAATATAAAATAATTAATTTAGAATACATCTGAGTTTTACACAATTGAAAAACAGTACAAGAGATAACCACGAACCTACTTCACACCGTAGCAATGATCCAAGATTTCAATAATGATTCTAAAGCTCTTTGGTTTTCTCTCTTGAGAAGTATTCTATAATCTCTTGTGTAAAATGATCAAAAAACTATCTTTATATAGACTTTGAAAGATTGTTAAAATAGTTTGATCATTTCATGAAATATGTTTAAATCAATTAAAAACACTTTGAAAATAATAACAACATTTTGTTAAAATCATTTAATTATTTTTAAAACAAACTGATTGTTTTCATTTTCTGTTGAAAATTACCACATAAAAAAATCAGATCATTTATCAAAATAACTGATTGATTTGACTTAACAAAGAAGAAAAAAGAAAGCAAATAATTTTTAAATTCTTTAAAAACTTTTAAGTGTTTTCAACCGATTGATACGATAAATCAATCTATTAAAATACTTGTTGTAGTCATTAGACTTAAACAGAAGATATTTCAATCGGTTTAAAATACAAATCAACTACTTTAAATTAACACAAATTTGAAAAATAAAATTTGGATCATCACTTGATGCAAATTAACAATACCAAATCTACCTAACTAGACACACACATACAACAAATCTTCATGATAGATTTGAAAATCATCAAAGCCAATTTGTTCAACAATTTCTTCTTTGGATGGAAGATAAAGGAGATTTGAGGAGCAAAAACATTCTTAGAAACTCAAGAGGTGGTTTGAAGTGGAGTTAGCAATTTGTGAGAGTGAGAGGTGAGATCAACTCACTAGAAATAGTCTAGGCTAAGTTTCGAAGGAGACGAACCTAGGAAGAACTTAGGAACAAGTATAATGGAAAAAAAATGGACAACATTTCCTTACTAATTCCAAGTTAAAAAAAAATACAATAAAGGTGCACTCCTATTTATAGGAGACTTGGATGTCAAAAATAAGAAATTTAACATAAAAATCTCCATTGGCAAGGTGACAAGTGGCGTCACATGTTGCATGCTCATGATCCTCTTAAATGAGAGGTGGATAAATGTCACCTCTTAATTGGTGGAGATCCTCTCCATTCAGAAAGAGACATATGGACGTCCATGCTTTTCATGCCCCACCTATGCTTTCTATGCCAAGTGGTGAGTCACTTTACAATACACCCACTCTTCTATTAGCCTAAATAGAAGATCCAAAATTAAACCAAGGCCTAATAGATGGCCCAAATAAAATCCTAAACTACTTTATACAATTACTTAAACTAAAGCATGGCCTTAAAGGATATTGACTTGGTCTTGTTGAAGTCAACTGAGTTATAATATTCTTATAGCCTCTGACCAAGACTCTAGTATTCTTTCATGGTGTGGAGGTATTTTGTTAGATTTGTTGGCATAAAACAAGAGGGGGTGAATTGTTTTTCAGAAGATTTTTGCAAAAGATGAAGTCAGACTGAAAATTTAATAAAATCAATAGATTGATTTCTCTATTCAACTGATTATAAAAGAATAACAAGCATATACATAGAATATAAACCAAATTTTATGTTTATTTAACCGATTTGAAACAAAGGCAAAAACTGGAAAACACCAGATAAGGCACTTGTGAAAGAGAGAGAGATATTTGTACAGATGATTTATATTGGTTCACTCTTACACCTAAAGCTACATACGTGGTGGTTGCATAGATGTGGTAGTTGCGCACGGCGACATACATGGTGGTTGTGCACGTGTTGGTGGCGACGAAGTGGTTGCGCGTGATAGGTCTATGAGTGTTGTCCCTAGTGACGATGGGGTGTTGGACGGGTGTGGCAGTCGCTGCGGTGCAGAGGTGCAACAATTTTGTTGCGGTGAGGAGGTGTGGCAGGTTTTCGTTGTGGTGCGGAGGTGCGGGTTGTCTGCTTTAGGGAAACTTAGTCACCTTTGAGAATGGTAGAGGGCTCTATGGGTTTCCTCATCCCATGGGGCTGTTTGAAGGATAGAGATTTGACTCTTAATAAAAAAGCAATGACAGGACCAAGGAAAACATTTGCTCAATCTTTGGGAAATACATGCAGCATTCCTTTGTCCCAACTACCTACTCCTTGTATTAAGGGAGACATTGTTGTTGTCCGGGTTGAAGAGAAATCTATGTTTATGGATATGACAAAGAATCCAGTAAAGCCTAAAAATATTTTACTAATAATGAAATAGCATAATGAGAAGAATATGACCACCATAAAGAAATTTATAATGTCATGATTGTGTATTGAAGATTAAAATGAGGTTACAAAACTGAAAGGCAGCAATTGATGATGTTACTTAAGCGAGACATGTATGTTCATTGGTGTAGGTTTGATGAGGGATCAAATGTCGTGTTAGATATATTTTGGGCACACTTGATTTAGTGAAGTTATTGTATTCCTTTAACATTGTATAAATGATGGATAATACCTATAAAAATAATAGGTATAGGATGTTCTTAGTTGAGGTTATTGGTATTACACAAACGGGGTTGACCTTCTCTACTGCATTTGTTTTACTAGCATTTAAACGTGAAAATAATTTTGTATCGGCCCTTGAGAGACTTAAATGGTTGTATTTTAGAGTTAATACATACCCTAAGGTCATGATCAGTGATAAAGATATTGCTAGAATGAATGCAATAAATGTTGTATTTCCCTAAGCTTATAATCTCCTATGTCGATTTCACATTGATAAAAAGGTTAAAGCAAAGTGTAAAATCCTAATGCATCGGTATGGGATCAAGTGATGCAAGCTTGAGGGTTTGTTGTAGATTGTATTAATGTAAAAGCATTTGAACATCATGTCTAGACATTTAAAATTGTTTGTTCTCCATGGCCTATATTTCTTGAATATGTCAATGGTACTTGGTTACATCCACATAAGAAAAAATTTGTTAAGGCATGGACGAATAGGGTGATGCACTTAGGCAATACAACAACTAATGATTATGTACATTTGTTGCATGTCTTTATTTCCCTTGTAGGGTTGAAGATGTATATTGGATTTACAAACATAATATTTGTTTTTCTTTGTACAGTTGTGACTGCACATTGGAGTCTAATAAGAATGCTTCATACATCCATGGGAGACTTATGCTTTTGTTGGGATTCCATGAAAAAAAAATTATTATCTTCCAACATATTGCAATTAAAGCTTCATTTCAAAAGAGTATTCACGTGGAGAGACATTTTTTTAACATGACAACATACAAAAAATTGTTAGGGTTTGTGTCCAAATATGTTTTACAACATATCGCGAAAGAGAATGATAGAGTTAAATATGTTCGATTAGATAAAGGTTGTTGTGGATGTACCCCTTAAATATACTCATGGCCTTCCTTATGCTTGCCTTCCTTTGGTGTGGGTAGCATACCACTATAATCAGTTCATGTCATATGGACACGAATAAGTTTTTCAGATATTTCAAGCGATGATTGTTGAACAGAGTTGTCAATACAACAGAAGTTTGATGTCATCATGGATCACTTTAAAGAGGTTGGCATTGCTAGTAAGGTTAACATCAAGATTAAATTGCGTAAAATTGCATATCCAAATAAGACATATTTGTGTGCACCATATAAGAAGGTCAACATGAAAGATGTTGAAAATGGTCGTGCTACTAAATTTGCAAGATCAAGTAAGCAAATTCCTTCTTATTTTGACATGTGGATGCACTACATTTACAGCATGATAGTTCTTAAACAATGAAATCTAGCAAGGGATTCATCAAAGACTTGCAACTAAACCTAACTCTTCGCTACATTAATTTCCTGTAAGTTTCCATCCATACATTGTTATGTTGTTGATAATAAGACTAACGGGCATTGTAGTTACCGTGTTGTTGTTGCCCTTTTGGGTATAGGAGAGGAGTCATAAGTTGTTCACATACACTTTCTAAGAGAACTTAGTCAGTAGCGAAAAGAATATGTTAATTTGTTTGGTGGTGATCAACAATATGAATATTTGAAACGCTTCATTCTTGTTAACTGTATGTCAATGGTACCATCCGATGATGAAATTTCATATACTTTATTTCGAAAGTAATTGTCATATGATTTAAGTTAATTTCTTTTTGTTTTACTTGTAAGGAGGTATAGATAAGTGGATGACAATTCCGGATATGGAATATGTTATTGTCAATCGCTAAAATGCCACTTTTGTATATTTATCTTTGAAACAATTAATCACTTTCCCTTTAAGGACCTATTCTTGAATCAAGTGTGATCAAAGGCTTTGAAGAATCCAAATCCTAGTGTTTGATGGAAGGCTGAAGTTGTTGTTGTGTTTAGGATAGGATCTAGGTAGTTTATCTCTGTAATCCACTCTTTGTTGAATCTAAAGCTAAAGTATTTTCAAATCTTTTAAGATTAAAGTGATTTTCAAACTAAGTGAAAAACAACCTGTTGTTTTGTCAAAACAACCGATTGTTTTACTCTTAGGTGTTTTTGAAAAGGTTGAAAACTGTTTTGGTTGGTTGACATGCTGTCAAACCAAAACAATCGATTGTTTGTTTGAAAATCCTAACAGAATCTGTTTTGTTAGTTGAGTGTGCTTTAAATGTTTTTCAAACTGAATGTGCTCCTGTTTTTAATGCTTTGACCAATCTTTGAAAGCTATAAATAGTTTGTTTATGTTTTATAACAAACAAGAAAAACAGATTTGAGTTTTCAATTTGAGAGAGATTGCTTTCAAGATTTGAACATTCATTATACATCTTTGGTTTTCTCAAGAGAGAGTGGAATAGGATTACATATGTATTGATTTCAGTTCATTCTGTAAACAAGTGTAATTCATTCTGAATACTTTGTATTTTCTGGTGTTGTAAGCCAAGGAGTGTTGTGTGCTCTTGAGGTTGTCCAGATCAACAATCTTGGTGTGTGCTGTGCCAAAGGAAGTGTGTTTCTTGAGGGGTTCAAGGTCACTTCTTTGGTGGTTTTGTGTGTAATCTGTATTTGATTGCTTAGTGGATTGCCCAGTGGATTTTGGGGACTGGATGTAGCTCTTGATTTAAGAGTGAACCAGTATAAACTGTTTGTGTATCTCTTTCTTCCCATAAACTCATTTAAATGCAGTTGTTATTAATTTGCTGGTATAAACAACCGATTGTTTTTCTGGTATTTTGCTATTTTGTGCTTTATATCTTGGCTAACTGAATTTCTGATTGAGTTTCATTCAAAGGATTTTATTCTAGCTTAAAAAGTTTTTGAAAACCCCTCTTAAACAATTCATCCCCCCCCCCCTCTCGTTTAAGGCCATATATCTTGGTACTTGAAAAATACTCAAGTTTGATCCTAAAATCTTTTTTCAATGGCTGAAAAACTACCTTTTGGAAAGGGTGCTTCAATTAACAGACCACCTCTATTCTGTGGTTTGAATTATCAATTCTGGAAAGTTAGAATGAAGATCTTTGTTGAATCTCTTGACAAAGGAATTTGGGATGCAATTGGAAATGACCATTTTATCCCTAAATTTGAAAAAGATGGATCTTCCATTGAAAAACCTTGGTCCCAATGGACCGATGCTGAAAAATAAAAAGGCCAAGTTTGATTGTATTGCCAAGAATATCATAACATCTGCTTTGAATTCGGATGAATTTTTCAAGATATCACAATGTTCATCGGCCAAGGAGATGTGGGACACTTTGGAAGTCACCCATGAAGGAACAAATAATGTGAAGAGAGCAAGGAAACATACTCTAATACAAGAGTATGAGATGTTCAGAATGCTTAAAGGAGAATCTATTGCTGAAGTGCGAAAGAGGTTCAGTCACATCATCAACCATCTAATGAGCCTTGGGAAAACCTTTGATAAAAAAGAACTAAACATCAAGATTCTCAAGTGCCTTGATAGATCTTGGCAACCTAAGGTGACATCAATTTTTGAATCAAAAGATTTGACATCCTTGACAACGACTTCATTGTTTGGTAAGCTTAGAGAACATGAGTTAGAAATGAATAGACTCAATGTTCAAGAAAGTGAAGACAAGCATGTGAGAAGCATTGC
>Ga0123342_1004328_pt1 | contig 21739 bp, 11 predicted proteins | sample Turbeawhitnodule_FD_89960 | JGI IMG/M metagenome (GOLD analysis project Ga0123342, IMG submission 89960) | Root nodule microbial communities of legume samples collected from Mexico - Turtle bean Mexico white nodule | ecosystem: Host-associated > Plants > Roots > Nodule | place: Mexico: Nepantla...
GACATTCTTGGTCCACATATTTCATAAATTTTTATAACTCTAGGATAGTTGATCAATAGTGTAGGGATTATATGTAATTTGATTACTGTTTGTAATGTACATTTTGATCAATATATATTTGATTCTCTGAATTTATTTGAATTTATGTATTTGTCTGGCTGAGTATATATAATTGAAGAGGTTAATTTATATGGGTTTAGAACAAAACAAATTGCACTAAAAAAAAAACAACCACTATTTACAAGTGCGATTATTTACCAAAGCCACATTTGTATATCCAGCGCATGATTTACAAATACGGCTATTACCATAGCCGCATTTGTAAACCCTAAACCCCTAAACCTTGTCACCTGATTCAGAAGCATATACAAATGTGACTACCTGAAATAGCCGCACTTATAAATAGTATTTACAAATGTAACTATATAGCCGCATTTGTATCTATTTGATTTACGAATACGTGCTGATCAAATGTGGCTCTATAGCCGCATTTGTAAATGTAAAATAACCGCACTTGTTTAGTATTTATGCGTTTAGTATTTATGCGCTAGTGTCTGCTTCAAAATTTACCATGTGTTTTTTGTTGCTTCTCCATTAGTCATTGTATTTAAACATAGGTTAACCACTAAAAGTTTCAAGTTATATTAGTTTTTTAATTCAAAATTTACCATGTGCTTTTTATTGCTTCTCCATTAGTCATTGTATTTAAACATAGGTTAACCACTAAAAGTTTCAAGTTATATTAGTTTTTTAATATCCCTCATTATATGCTCACATATATTTGTGTTTATTTTCATTATCTGTTTTAAAACTATCATTCTCTATGCATGCACTTGGCTATATAACCCCATTTTAATGGTTAATGTCTCAAATCTTTCTAAACGTGTTGGTACGGTGGACAATAGTTATTATCTGTCTGTCTTTATAGAGCATGTGGTCGTGCTTGTGATATGATAGCCTTGTTTACCCAAGCTAGGCACCTCATTTTCAACATTGAATTACGATAACATTAAATTTTTCTTCTTTTCAACTAACATCTACATGATGGTTATTTTCATAGTGTGAAATATTTATGAAAATCAATGATTTCTACCACCTCTGCTTCCCTATTATACATCAGAACCACATAAGTTTTATTTTTTCTCATTTATTTGTATTGTTTCCAGCCAATCTCAAAGGTAAATGTATACATAGGTCATTCTAACTTTTCTCATTCATTCTCTCTGCACATGCCTCACTATCCTAGAGATATTCTTTGAATCTAAAAACAATACTTAAAAGATATACATGTCGGGTGTGGTCTAAACTCAATCCATATCAATAAAAATGGATTGAATTTAAAATTTATATTTATTTTAACGAGGTCAATTTTTTTTGGATTTTATCAAAATCCATTTAAAATAGATTAAATTTATATTAAATTTATTTTATCAATTAGATTAAATCCTTCTCGATTTGAACACGAGCTGACTTACCTCGACTTGGGCCTAGGTTGACTTGACCTGAATCCGGGTCGACTCGGCTAGACTTAGGTTCGAGCCGACTAGATTCGATATAGGTCCGAGTCGACTCAACTCGATCTCAGCTTGAGCGGACTTGGCTTTACCTGGGCTTGAGCTGACTCCGCTCAACCTGGACCTGCTCAACATGATCTCAGGCCCACTCGGCTCGACATGGGCTTAGACCCACTTAACTCGACATGGACCTAGGTCCGCTCCGCTTAACAATGCCCCAGGTTGTCTCGGCTCGGTATGAGCCTGGCCGACTTGAATTGGATTTGGCAATTTGAAATTTTTTTGTCCCCCTTACCATTAAGTAAAGGTGATTTTATGCAAGTAATTGCTATTCAAACCCAAATTACTCAACTTGGGAGGTTATCCTCACTTCACCACTTATTGGGTTAGCTTTTGGAGTTGAATTTAAACCCATATTCGTAAAAGTTTTAAGCTAATTAATAGTAATGATTAATGGAATTCAATACCATAAGAGATTTTACACCTACCTAGCAATTCTACCCAAATTGCGAGGTTATCCTCACTTCATCACGTAATGCTATTTTGTTATTAAAAAATATTCATTAGAATACCGGTAGAAGACCCAAGTATTTTTATGAAAATTTTAGAAAAGTTTATTTTAGAAATTGTCATGTCATATTGATGTATACCATACATACAAGATATGAGAAATTATTAAATTATTTTTTAAAAAGGGTTAAAATCTAATAAAAAAAATAGTTTTTTTCATAAATTTGATAATAAACATCTATATCATTGTAGTGTTATTTTAATTCGAACACCCTATAAGAATTGTAGGTTGGGTCTTCCAAGAGGCAAATGTTCAAAGTATCTTGTGAGTGAAGATTTTACAAAAGTTTCAGCATGCACATAATACTTCAAATCAAGGGAAGAAAGTTCATGAAGGAGACCATGAATTTGGTGGAATATTAAAATATTATATAATGAATTATGTTATGTTGGAATTTGAAATTAAATTTGGGTTTTATTTTATAATTAGGTATTTATTTTATAATTAGGTATTGTATTGGATGATGTTTGATTTTTTTAGTTGAATATTATAAGTTTAATACAATTGTGATAGATGGTTTAAAATTAACTTGGATATGTTATAAAAACAAATTTTTTGAAGTCTTGTCTTTTTCTGTTCTATTTTGATTCAAATTTTCATCTTCTATGTTTGGGATATAAAAATCTCATTCGATTGTTGTTTCCGTTGAACTTTGGAGATCCCCTCTCCCTCCAATTTTGCTTTCGATTTCGGATTTGATAGTATCTCTCTATCTCTTACATTTCATTTTCATTTTTTTCGTTCTCGTTATTTGTGATTTAATTTTATTTTGAGATTGAATGGAGATACTGGTAGACTAAATCTCGCATTACAAGTGTCATTATAAGTCGTAATTTTTTTAATCTTAACTGATTGGGTAAGTAATGTTAACAACCTTACTTTTTTGTGTTGTTGTGTAATATTAACGAAGCTTAATACGCAAAGTAGACGTTCAAAATTCGGTTGTCTTTGAGAAGGCAAATTCCTTTATTGGATGAGGAGGCAGAGTACATGTTTGCGACTTTTTCTTCCTACACCTCCATACCTTCTTGTGCCACTCCATATTAAATATAAAAATACCATTTTATCCTTTTTTTTCACCTCCTTGAATTTGAAATAATAAGCCTATGGATTATGTAATCCAGAATTTACATATTTAGAAAAGACTTCCGGATTATGTAATCCGGAAGCTAATAACACATATGAAAAAAGATTTCAAGATTATATAATCCGGAAGCTAATCTTATATATAGAAAAGACTTACAGATTATGTAATCCGGAAGCTAATCACAAAAGACTTCCGGATTACATAATCCGGAAGCTAATTCTGGATCTAGAAAAAGACTTCCGGATTATGTAATCCGGAATATTGAAAAGGGTATTTTTGGAATAAGAAAAATTTATGAGGGTGGCACAAGAAGGTATTGAGGTGCAGGAAGAAGCAGCCCATGTTTGTTAAGGGTGTGTTCTTCGGTGGACTTGAAACCTTAACCACCATTTGCTCAAGACTGTTTGTTCCTGCACCCCTACATTTTTCTTCCTGCACCCCTATAATGTTATGCAAAGACCAAATTGTCCTTATTATTTTTTAAAAACCCTAAAATGCACTTGAATTGTATTTATTTTTTTGCATTATGATTATGGAATATGGAAAAATTTCGGATTGACACTTCCGGTAAAATTTCGGATCCACCAATCCATAATTCAAAATATGCATTTCACATTCAAAAATCCATCATTCAAAAAAAGCATTCCAGATCCACCAATCCGTAACAGAAATATGCATTCCAGATTCAGAAATCCGTAATTCAAAAAAAAGCATTCCGGATCCACGAATCCATAACAGAATTAAGCTTCCAGATTCAACAATTCGGAAATCAATAATTTATGCAAAAATTTCTTCCAGAACACCCCCTCATCCGGAAAAAACAATATTCAGTTCTGGATTGATGAATCCGTAGCACACTCCCAGATCCTTATTTCCGGTACCACTCAAATAAAAGATTAAGGCCAGTTTCGGAATTTAGAAAATTGTGGGGTGGAGGAAGAAAAATGTAGAGGTGCAGGAAGAAGAAGCCTTTGCTCAAAGGTGAGTTCTATGACCTTTTTTCTTTGAAAACCTTTTTTCTATTGTGTTTTTTTTATTTATTTTGAAGCCTATGCTGAGACAACTTAAGAGTTCATAACAGAGTATAAAAAAATTATTGTTTGAACTATTTTGTGAATTATTTAAACTTGTCTATAGGTAGTTTTGTCAATTATTTGAACTTGTGACAATAATATAAGAATAAAGGAAAAAGGGTAATTAGACTAATAACGAACAGCTTTATGAGGATTGTTATTTGATGTGCTATAATAATAAAATTTTATATTTATATAAACGCAATAGTTATACATTCCTTAAGAAGTACGAACATTTTCTCTCCTCTTGGATGTAAAATCTCCAACAATAGTTATACATACCTCCTAAAGATGGTGATGACACATCTTCGTTACGAAAAATTTCTTTTATATAAAAGTTAATACTGTCATGCAAACATTATATTCATGAAACACCTTAGACCTTAAAAACCATACACAACAACTGTAGAAATGCATGAAGTTGCCAACTTACTCCATGTAGCGTCCTTCTCAGGTCACATGAAACACCTCTGATTTAAAAACATACACACCTTGTATAACTTCAAACACTTCATATATAGCAGCCCTTTATTCTTGAACACCGCCACAGTTCAACAGAAAACAAAAGTAAAGACCTCCATTTGTTCATACTTGTTGTCACCATTCTATGCTCTTCTTTGATTCTCTTCATTCATTGAACCTTCATTTAAAACAGAAAAACAACTACGTTAGATAGTAAAAAGTAAAGCAGTCTCAAACCTATATGTCAAATCTATTCAGGAGCAGTGTGGAACACGAACTTTGTTTGGTAAGAGATTCATAACAACTAAACATTATTGTGTAAGGCCATTGATGCCATTGATTTATGGACAGAATTAGTTCCAATGACCAAACAAAATCTGCTAGTCGGGAAAAAATAAAGACACAAAACTGAACCAGGAAAAATCAGGAAGCAATAAATAACCTGTCTTCTATGATCTGATCATAATTTTGATTGTATTTAAATTTGATTCTGAACATATTTTTACAAAATCAAAGCAACATAATGAATAATCCATCATATTAAAATTGTTAATATTGTTGAAAGATAATAAAAAGTAAAACCAGATGTATCTAATGAGCCAAGTTAATATAATATAACTAATAAGTAAACAGAGAATACAGAGTGAGAAAAAATACATTACCATTAGATCATATAGAAGGTTTACAACCACCACATGCTCAACAAGAACTGTCCATAGAAAAGATGTTTCAATGAGAATGATGATATAATCTTCTATGATATTTCACTGAATGTGTAGAAAGATTTTATAAGTACTAATTTGTTCTTCGTTCAAATATTTCTAAAACTTAACTTATCATTTTTATCTTTTCTTTTACAATGCTAATGTCCATGATTTTATAATTAATTCAACCTGTTTCCATGGGAATAAGCTAATCAAATATATACTTACTCAGGATGCCTCTGCCTCGTCTTGTTGCATGAACACAGAATTCATATCACGTTTAAACTCATCTATTTCCACTCTTAATTTCTCTGGAACTTTGTCACCAAAACGGAAAAGTTTCGCACTGCAGCATTTTCTTAACGACATTTCTTCCAAGGATAGAAAATTCAAAGTGGAACTCCCACTGTAAAAGCTTCGAAGTTTTGGTAATGATTTAAGAGTCAAAATCTCAAGCTTCTTGAATGTAATCTCATCTTCACATTCATTTCCACCGTTATCACATTCACCTGCATTTTCATTTCTATCTCCATCACCTTCACCTTCACCTTTAGCATAAGCTTTAACTTCATCTTGGTCGTCTTCACCTTCACCTTGTCCCTCCTCCTCCTCTACACCACCATCTTTGTCTTTGTCACCTTTATTTTCATCTTTGTCTCCATCACCTTCAGCATCATCTTTATCTTTATCTTTGTTGTCTTCACCTTCACCATGTTTCTGCTTCTCCTCCACATCATTATCTTCATCACCGCCACCTTCATTTTCATCTTCATCTCCATCAACTTCAGCATTAGCATTAGCTTTATCTTCATCTTTATCCTTATCTTCGTGGAGTTCACCACCACCTTGTCCCTCCTCCTCCTTCACACCATCATCTTCATCTCTGTCACCTTCATTTTCATCTTCATCTCCATCACTTTCATCATCATCATCATCATCATCATATTCATCGTCTTCATCTTCACTTTCACCTTGTCCCTCCTCCTCTACATCATCTTCATTACCTTCCCTTTGTCCTTCCTCCTCCACCTCATTGTCTTCATTCAGGCCATCTCCATCTGTATCAGCCACTATCGTTTCTAGCGATTTACAATTGGTTATGCAAACTTCCTTCAATACAACCAATGTTTTGGCCGTTGAAGATGTGAACAAGTATTTCAACTTCCGACAATTCTTTACATTAAGCTTGATCAGATTTGAGAAAGACACAGTGGATGGTGTCAAGTTTGTCAAACAATGGCAGTCCCAGATAAGTAAGGTATTTAAATTTTGTAGTAAGGGGATTACCCAGGAGTGCCCTAATCCTATGGATTTAAGTTGGAAGAGACTCAGAAGCTCCAATGTTTTAAGCTGTGAAAGGATTTTAGTACAATCTATGCCTGGTGCTTGAGCGGGGAATATCTCTTTGAAGGCACAATGAAGCAACCCAAGCTTTTCGATAGTGGGGAGTGACACTGACACCTTCGAACCAAAAACAAATGGAAATACATCCCCTTGTTCATCGTGAAAGCACTGCAATATGAGCGAGCTTAATTTGGGGAGCTCAATATGAAGTTTTCCCTGCAAAATCATCGCTTCTTCTTCCTTACCTAGAGACATTACCTCCAAGCAGGGAGTAACCTTGGATTCAAAATAAATACAAAAGATTAGAAGGCCACAAAATTGTGACACATAAAGTAAATGTTGGATGTCCCAATAATAACCTTAAAAACAAGTCCCAATGATAAATGTATATGTGTAAACACAAAATGCAGTGTGTTTAGGAGTGTTCTGTCTAAACAGCCATACCTTTTCAAGAGAGACAACTGCTTGCTGATCTGTTGAAAATCCATCTTGATCATCTTGATTTAAACCCGTAGAGTTTTGATATTCTGTTGCAAAAAACTTCAGCTTTTGACAATGTTTGACATGCAACTCTTTTAACATACCCCATTTTAATATGTGCATTCCAGGATATATGGACCTTAGGTTTGGCAAATTCGATAGCCTCAACAAGGTTATGCTGGAGAACATAGCAATCTCTTTATTAGCTTCATCAGTTTCTGCTTCACCCTTTGCAACAATTGCCACTAACTCTTCACAGTTTTCCACATGAAGTTCTTTCAGATGGGTGAGAATTCCTTGAGGTCCCATATTAGTGATCTTCGAATGACTAAATACTGCCTTTAGAGAATTACATCTCCGCACTTTCAACTTTTTCAAGTTATTTAGCAAATGAAGTAAATGGGAAGGCAGTATTGCATCTGATAAAAAATCACAATCTTCCACTACCATAGAAGTTAAATTTTGGAAATACCCTTCTGGGAGTGTCCCTGTCTCTGGTTTCCATATCTCTTGCAACATATGAGACTTCCCGAAAACTAAATGATTCTGGGCATACAAAAGAGTAAAGGCGAGTATGTAAGGATTCACAATGTTTAACTGTAAGGTACAGTTTCAAATGTTGTATGAAATCAGAAAACTGTAAAGATTTGTAAAACCAGAAAAACAGAACAGAGGGATTTTATGAAGTTGTGCAACGAAAGGGAGAAAAAAAGTAATTTTATATTTGCTGAGTGCAGTAGGTTGTGTTACAGAAAACAAAGATTGTCACTTTAAACACACAAAAGAAATAAGAAAACCTCCACAATATAAAGACAAACATTACTTTGTACTTAATCATTGTCATGCAACCAACTCTCCCATAAAATAAGGATTAACACTAGTTTCCAACCTAACAAAACTGAGCACAACAGAAAATAACATATGTGACTGAAAGTCTACAAAAGTCTCCATTTATAAAAATAACAATAAACTACTGACAAATTATCAAAATATTAGAATCACAATAATAAGGAAATTATTGAGATACAAATGTTGGTATCCTGTGTGCCACAATGGATCAAAAGAGAAGTTTGGAAATGGCTCACTAGTTTAAGACATCAAACTCACACAAAATTTGAAGTTGTAGTAATTGATTTGGAAGAAGAGGTTACCTGTTGTTGAAACACCTTTTTGACAGTCGAGTTAAGATCATCATGCACGATGACCGATCCATCATTTAACTCGGAAGTTGTAATTTTTCTACAAAAATTCGGTCCTATTGATCCTTCAGAGAAAATTTCCATCTTGGGGCACTTAATTATTACAATTTCTATCAGAGAGGGTAACTGCAAAGTGTTATTTCCAGAATAAAAACATTTCAAGCTTGATAAATCATATAAAACTATGTAGTATAGCTTCTGCAATTTGATCTCTCCTGAAGTTGTTTCAGCTCGAGGTGCCACTATTTCTTCTAGTGATCTACATTGGTAGAGATAGATACACTCAAGCTGAGTTAACTCTTTTGCTGCCGAGGATGTGAATAAACACACTAATCTTTGACAATTGAACACATACAATTGTTTCAAAAAGGAGAAAGATACTGCTGAAGAGGAAGGCATTAATTCCTTGAAATGAGGACAACTGAAAACATATAATTCACGGAGCTTCTTACAAATCATGTCTAACCATGGAACATCCCCTGACCCAATAGATTTGAGCTCCCATACATCTGTCAGATCCAAAGTTTTCAAGTCTGTACGCTTCCTGTTTTGACCAATTTCAGGAATTTGAGTGCGGAATGCCTCTAGGCAATGACAATAACTTATAGTCATTCCTTCTAAATTTGGCACATTCTGGAGTATTTGAATGGGCAAAACAGGCTTCTCATCCTCATCAGCATCAAATCCCAGATCAATAGTGCTTAAATCCTTAAAGTGGTCCTTAAGATCTCCTAAGATTGAATTTAACCTCGAAATGTGTTTCCATTGGAGTGTCAATTTCTCCAGGTTGGGATTGACCTAGTCAAAACAACACAACAAAAAAGAAAAGACTGTGAATTGGAATTAGGATTAGTAGACGAAAAACTAATAAATAAATTAAATGCAATCTGCATATTACATACCTTCAGATACAAGAAAAGAGGAATTAGATCAAACTTTGGACAATCGCACACATTTAAAGTATTTAACAGAGGGCATTCTAGAGTGAACGATTTGGGGTAAAGGTAGCTGAGCTCTGGCAGGGCAATAAGAATTAGTGTAGTTAAACAAGGGAACACAAAATTCTGCGTTTCGTCTGATGCTGAATTGTCTTCCTTTCCAACAATTTCTAACAACCCCCTACTAGATTCAATTTCAAGTTTGTAAAGCTTTGTAAGATTTTTTACAAGGGCTGCAGGAAACACAGTTTGCAGCATGTCACAGTCTTGAACAGATACTTCTTGCAGATTTTGAAAGCTATGAGTTCCTTCACCATTCCTTTCCCACACATTCTTAAGCTCTGATAGGTTGCCTAGAGTTAATTTCTGCAATTGGAATGTCGCTCCTGTTCCCTCTGTGACATTCATCTCAAAAACTACCTTTACCTTGTTGCAATCTTGCACAAACAGCTCATTTAAGCATTTCAAATAAGGAAGAATATTAGATGGAATTGCACATGGTTGAATTTCACAGTTCTCCAACTTCAAAATTTTCAAACTATAGAACCAATTATTTTGCGGATAAACTTTATCACCTTGCCAGGCTTTTTGTAGCTCTGGGTGATCAGAGAAACTCATCATGTCCATGCCTTCAAAAAATTTCTGTGAATATAAATAACCATGAAGTTAATATTAGGATACAACATAATCCTCTCCATATTAAGTCAATCAATTGTCTTTCACTTTTGTTATTTCCTAATTAGTAAAAATACAGCTTATATCTACAAATTTCAAAAATAACTATTTCCATAAATTTTAATAACAATATTATTCACATAGATATTTATCAAGTGCAATTCAGAGAAAAAATACTAGTTACTTAGAAATAACTGCAGGATGAGTAGTAACCTTCAGAACCACTATATTTCTCAATTCCTTAAAACAGTTAAGAAAAAACAAAACAATATCACAATATTTTGATTGACATGGAATTTCATATTCAATCTAATTCATTATCTAATAAGCAGGAATTCCTTCTTAATTTATTTCAATTTTATTGTTCATTTTTTTCTTTATTCACCAATAATTCAAAAAGTCATTTCAAAAATAAATTTTAAAAGAGAGAAATAAAAAAGTGTAAAATGAAAATTCGGTCCAAAAGATCATAAACACACATACCTTATCCTGAAATATTTTTTGTATTGTAGCATTTAAATCACCTTCCCAGCAATATCTTTTCTTCTCTTTTTCAGGTACCACATATATATTTTGTAAAATGGGTGTGCTACGGCTGGTGACTTTGTCAGAAAATTTTCTCATATTATAACATGCACTCACCACTAGTTTTTCCAATGAAGGGAACTCAAATTCACAACTAGCAGAGCTACAAAAACTCTGGAGGTTCTTCAGAGAAACAAGCTCCAGAGTCTTCAATTGTTTAAAAACAACTTTGTCAGCATTCTCTGCATCTTTTCCTACTATTTCCATCAGAGAACTACATTTGGTTACCTTCATGGTGTTGAGTTGACCCAAGCTTTCTGCAGTAGATGGTGACATTAGCTTTACTAATCCATCACAACTATCCACTTCAAGAGTCACCAAGTTACTGAGAGAGGCCGAAGAAGACACTACTGTTTTCAGGCTAGGACATTTTTTCAAAAGCAAGAGTTTTACCCTTTTAAGAATTATGTCTTGTTCAAAGCCTAGATCTTTAAGATTCCTTAAATTTATCAACTTCAAGCTTTTCAGCTTTGGAACTACTCCCAGTGTTTCAATTTTTGTATGTTTTTCAAGAGGCAGTATCTCTTTAAAGAAACAATCACTCAAGGACAGACTTTCCAGATTAGGATTGCTATGGAGAAAAGAATATAAGATCTCAGTATCCATTAATCTAGATAAACGAAGCTCTTCTAAACTATTTCTTCGATGATTCCCTTCACCCATACAACTGTTTGGTGACTCTGCATGCCAAGACTCAATTTGCATGGACTTCAACTTATTGAGTACCTATAAGAAATAGATAATGAAAAAGAAGTATAAATTTAAGTAAATGTGCATTTTTCATGTCAAAGAGATTATTTTTCCAGTTTTATAACTTATTTATTTTTACAAGAATTAGAAATTATTGTTAAAGATTTGAAAGGCTTAGTACTACCTCTTCAGGAAAGAGGGCAGACTTTTCTTGTGCATCTACAGTTTCTTTGTGGAATGGTTCCAGCCAGTCACAATGTTCAATAGATAGGTCATTCAAGGTTGGACAAGACAGTTGAAAAGCTCCTGGATAGAAACTTGTAAGTTGTTGTAGGTCTGAAAATTTGATGCTTCTTAGTTTAGGGAACTTGAATGATAAATTATCAATGTTGGCAGCTGCTCTTTTGGCCACAATTTCCCTCAATTCATAACAAGAACTCACCACAAGGTATTCAAGATTACCAAGACTCTTAGCTACAGAAAATGGAAATATATTTTCTAAGCATACACAATTTTGAACCATTATCTTTTGCAGATTGTTCAAGTTAAGAATCCCTCCTCGACCCTCTTTCAATTTCCATATATGCTTCAAATTTGGGAGTATTTCCAAATGAATATCTTGCAAGCTAGTTACATCCCCAACATCATGTTTTTTATCATCTATGTCAAATATTGTTCGCATTAACCTGCACTTTTTAACAGTCAGGCTGCATAGACTGTGAAATATTCCCTCATTGTAACAAGGAAAAACACTGACTAATTTATCACACTTCTCAATGATTAGTGTGTCTAGCTTGCTAAAGGATTCTGAAGGGAATTTTGAATTCCATATCTCACGCAAACTCTTCATGCTACTAAATTTGATATTCTTCAATTTTGGAAAGATGCCACCCTGTTTTGGTTCAAAATAGTCATAAGTTAAGCAAATTAGATGCCAAACAAGCAGCAAACTCAATTAATAAAGAGAGAGCAAAATTTACTTTGATTATAATAAAGGTTGTAATTCCTATAATGGTTAAGATATTATTGTATATTGGTATCATATTAAGTGCGATAAAGTTGAAACTATGATTGTGGGTTGTAAACTTGTAATTTGACATCATAACCACAAGAAAGACAAGTCATACCTATATGTCAACTAGTTTCTGATATTTATGACTTAGAGAACCTACATTTTACATATAGTATGCTAACATAATATTCGAACATGAAAATTAGAAAGTGAAATATAATCCGACCACCGACTCACCTCCATTTGAAGCTTATCAGGAAAGATGCTTCTCATGTTCTCACATTCACTAACAAAAAGGCTTTGAAGGCTTAACAGAGACTTGGCCATTGAAAATGATATTAGATATTTTAATTCCCAACAACCATTAACATCCAAATGTGTCAAATTCTTAAAAGAGGACCTGTGTGAATAATGATCACTCCATATGTTGGGAATTGGGATTGAGGACAACTCCATTCTCTCTAATTTTGAAACTTCAACCTGCAAAGAGACACATGAATAGTGTCCGGAAATTAAAGAATTTATTTCAATTTTCTCAACTTAATTTTTTCAGTAGATAAGATGATTTAAGTCTTAACACCTTACAAACCCCTTCCTATTCGCTTTAAGAAAATAAAATGTGAAAAACAAGTTTGAGCTGCTAAAGATAAAAACATTTAGAGTATAATTTTAAACATACCTTTTCGTAGAAGAGTTCTTTCTTGGTTCTTACAGTTGATGTGGTATAAAATTCACCAAACTGAGACAAAGATTGTAGCTTCAAATAGAGTAATTTAGGAAACACGAGTTTGAATTTCAGAGTGTTCCTTTGTGATTCTTCCACAGAGACAATCTCCTTCAAAGAGTTACACTCAGAAACTTCAATCGTTTCAAGAACAGTTAAAAGATTTACCACAGAAAATGAAAACACACACTTTAATTGACCACATAGATTGATCTTGATGACTTTCAGTTTACCAAAGGAGGGTTCAGAAAGTTTACAGGAGCATATATTATCCATCTTCTTGAGCTTATATAGATACAATGACTCCAGTTTTGGAAACGCTTTCTCAGGGTGTTGTGACTGTTGTCTGTCTTTTGGATAGATGAGAGATTGAATGGTGGAATTATTTACAATCAACAGATGTTTTAGACATGGAAAACCCTTTAAATTCAGTCTATAAAATATATCATGGACAGTATTAAGTTCTTCCAAAAGCAAACTTTGAACTCCTTCGAACAGCATTTTGACCCCCTTTAGAGAATGAATGTCAAACCCATCTTTCAATCCTATTGCTAAAAATCTACATGTTTCATACCTCTCTGGAATCTTGAAATCAGTCTCTAAGCTTGCACTCAAATCTCCAATAACAATCTTGTAACTATTTAACTTGTCGAAGAACAAGGTTTTCGGCAAATGGGAAACCTCTGGGATTTGTATGTCAAGAGTTGTCAATTGACTCAAATGCTTCAACTCAGAAAGAAGGGCTATTTTACTTTGACGAGTAAGTTCTTCCTCCTCCCATTGAATCAAGGTGTTTCTCATATACAACTCCTCTAAGCATACCAAGCTTGATATGACACCAGATGGAATTTCTTTAAGTTTAGAGCAACTACTTATGTCAAAAATTTGTAATTTTTTCAACTGTTGCAATTCAACCGGCAATTTCTCAATATCAGATCTTGAAAAACTAAGAATTCTTAACTTTTTCAGCACTCCTATGATGGATAATTCCTTGTCTAGTGTGCAGTGCTCCAAACAAAGCAGTCTGAGTTCTGTCAAGGATGAAATGGACGAATCTAAGAGAGAGAAATGAATGCCAGTCAATATCAACACTTTGAGTTCCTTCATTCCCTTAAAGAAGTTTTTGGGTATTTTGAGATGTGGATCACTATTGTTGACATGGAAGACCCTAAGTCTCGGATAGTTTATTCTCCTAGGAAACCCCTCAATGAAGTCACAATGATGCAAGGAAATAGCAGCATACTTTTCCAGTTTATCAGGCCATTCATCTATCTTTCCCTTTGTCATTGTAAATAAATGTTTTTCCTTATTTGCTATTGACAAAGCTGCACTGCGAATAGTATCTTGCATGGTAAATTGATCCCTTGAATAACTGTCAGACAACAAACCCGATTCTTTTAGCTTTTCAACCAGGTTATAAACTCTGTCTCTGGTTTCCCTTACTGTGTAGATCCCTTGAAGGAACCCCAAACCGATGCAGTATTTGACCAAGTCCATAATCAATGCATCATGACCCATGCGACCACAAAGTAAGAAAGTATACTTCAGCTCCTCGTCTTCTAAAAGATCATAACTCAACTTTGTTGAAAACTCAGGTGCTCCAGTTAACTTCTGCCATTCAAGTCTTCGGAGAATATCCTCCCATACAGAGCGGCTCTGATTTTTTAATGCCCTTGCAGTTGTAACAATTGTCATTGGCAACCCATTACACTTGTTGGCAATTTGAGCTCCTAACTTCTGAAATTCAGAACTAAAGTATCCCATTCCAGCCATTTTCTTGAACAGCATCTCTGCTTCCTTCTCCTTTAAGACTTCCAAAGAGAAAACACAGTTTTCTGTCCTTCCCATTTGACTTAATAATACTTTTTTGCTTTCAGAAATCATCAAAATTTTGCACCCATACTGACTACGAGTTTCTTCAGTTTTCATCTCATGGGAAGCACCACGGGCTTCTTTAGACTTTCCATCTTTCATATTCATCAAGCTACCAGCAAGGAGGGATTTTCCTTCTTTAACATTTTTTAGGCCGTTATCACCATGTATTTCATAGGGAATCCCAAGCATATTGAAGTCCACTTTTTCCCAAAGATCATCTAGGATTATAAGCGTCTTCTTCTTTTCGTTCTTCAACATCCCTTGTATTCTAGCAGCTCTTGCAATGTCACTTTCCTCATCCAATATAACCCCCAACGTGTCAGCAATTTGTCCTTGGATTTTTCTGATGTCAGGATTTCTTGTCACGCTTGCCATGGTCACTACATCGATCTTCTTAGCTTCTAAGACTACTTTAACAATCTCTTTGACTAAAGTGGTCTTGCCCATGCCACTTAACCCATGAAGACCAATCATTCTAATACTTGGCTCTTCCAATTCTGCAATCATCTTTCTCAATGTTTCTTCTCTGGATGGAAAGCTTTCATAACCAACGTTAGAAAAAAAGGCTGCCATGGAGGGTGGACCAGACCAATAAGAAAATGTGTCAAACTTTGAACTTTGCAATAACCCATTGACCTTCCTTCTAATATCATATGCTTTTCTGCTTTGATGATACCTTATCCCCGGCTTGGGAAGGTAACCACTCTTCAACAAGTTAAACACCGCAAGTTCATGGTATGTGTCCTCGTTGAAATCCTCATATTCAGAAATTAGTCGGTTCACGCTCTCTATCCATTCTTTCACTTGAAGAGGAATTTCTCTTCCACGTCGTTGTTCTTCCTCCTCAACTTTGTGCAGAATGTCATCTCTCACATTCTTGAGGTTCTCGACAGCACCTTTTAGTTCACGAACACTTGTCTCGTACGATTTGAGGTAAATCAATTGCTCTTTTAGCCATGCCTTTAAAAGAGGCCACCTCAGGAACTTACGAAAACCAGCTATTATTAGAGAGTCCATGCTACATCTCAACTACATCTTCTGCATGTACATAAATAGCAACATAGTGTTAATTAAGAAACAGTTTAACAGGTTCTTCTGCATGTACATAAATAGCAACATAGTATTAATTAAGAAATGGTATAACAGGTCTGTGAGACTGTGATATGATAGAGATTTGTTGAAGATCCCACATCGACTAGAGATTAGAATATTTCATTGTATGTAAGTGGGTGCAAACCTCATCCCATGAGCCAATAAGCCAACTCAATTCATATCACGGTGCACTAGTGTAAGAATGTTTACATTGTCAACCAAAGATAGCTTAGTTGTTGTTTTGTTCTTCCTTGAGCAAGAAATATCAAGTTCTGTAAAACAAATGGGTTGTGTGATGTGAGGGCACAACATGAGCTGTTTCACTTGGTGCTAGAATAATTTTTTTGCAATACAAGATGGAGCTATAATATAGCAAGAATCATCAAGTTTAGAAATACAAATTGGTGCTACAATAACTTTTTTGTAAAATTATAATTTGATCACCAGAGGAGTATACTATATTTATGCAGATTTGACGGCCTAGCAGCAATACTAGGTGTTGCATTATGCTAAACGCAGTTGAAAGGGACGAACCACAACAAGGTAAACAATGTGAGAAAAAGTATATGTTTAGGACACTGTTTAAGGAATAAAAACTGAGTTTTCATAAAAAAGATGTCATTAATGCTTTGTAATGTTGTTTTCAGTGAATTATAGCCTGTGAAATGACAGAATCTTGTTATACATATGGGAAGATACCAAAATAGAGAGTGAGGAGAAGAGGGAGAGGAGTGCTTAAATATATCATACAACCACGCATTAAGGGCATATCTAATGTATGGGTCATAACTAGGGTCTTATTAAGCTTAAGATGTGAATCTTATAACAAACTGTTTTTAGAACATGCTGATGTAATATGAGAGAGTGATGTGTTCCTTAGGGAAGCTATAGGATTTATCATCTCAAGAAGAATTTGAGAAACCAAACTCTATGGATGGCTCAAAGAAGCTTGCGGCATTGATCAAAATGTAACAAGAACAAGTTGCAAAAGAAATTACAAATTGGATTAAGGTAAAAATAGGGAAAAGAACATGTCACTTATAGAATGAATTCTAAGTATTGAAAAAACTCTTGAAGATAAGAACTAATAAACAAGAGTTTCATACTTTCAAAGACACTCAAAGATGCTTACAAATTTAGTTGTATTTTAAGTGTCATTTGATGTGAAGGAAGTTATAGCTTGCAAATATGCTTCCTTAACCTTTGGTCTTCCACCTTTTGAACTTCTAGGAGATTCTGAACATTCTTAAACCTTCTAGAACATTTAGAATCTCCGAAAAGAATACAAACATTTTGCTTTTTAATTTCTTCTTCTATGTTCTAGATAGAATCTTTCTCTTATAAATGGAGAACTTAACTTTAATCATGGATCATAAAGAATAAAATATTATTTAAAGATCTTATTGAAGTGTGAATAAAGAATGGATTTTCTAAGATCGATGGATTCAAGATCAATTATTAAAAATGATGCAGCATGGTGAGACTCATACAAAGTAGAATAAGACTTTATGGTATAACTTTTAGATTAGAAATGACCTTAGAAATAAAAAAAATAAAAAAAAAATGACTTTTTTTTTAAATTATCATGTAATTATTAAATAATTTTTAATCTTAATAATATATATGTATGTACCATATTTACTTTTTACCCTCCCATAATAAACACTAGTACGTGGACTAATGTGATGCACAAAATATACTTTTACTAATAGACCTAGTAATTTTATTTTATTTATATATAAAAAATTTATAACAAGAAAATAAATACTTTTACAAATTTTCTTTATATATATATATATAATAAAATATTTTATTAAAGTTGTATGTTTGCGTTTATTTAATGTTAAATCTTTATTTGAAGATAATAAATTTGTTTTAGTATTTCTAACTATCTTTTATTTATATATAGTTTGAGATCAAATTATAATTTAACTTTATATTTATCATTATACAAAATATAAATTTTCGGGAATATTTAGAAATGTATTTTCAAAATTCATTTTAATAAGAGACTCTTGTAGCAATATTCTGACAACTCTTTAGGAAATATACAATCCAAATTGTATGATCACTCTTTACACCCTTTGTTCATCAAATATAATAGTGGAGTTTAAGAAGAAAAGAAGAATGAGATGTTAAAGGAAAAGTCAAAACTTGGTCCACCAAAGAAACCAGATCCACTCAAAACTTATCAGTAGCCTCAGATACTTTTACAGAACATTTATAAAACCTTTACAGAACATTTAACATACAAGTGTCAGAAAACCACAAACAATAACTTTTTTTTAAGTATTTTGAAGAGGACAAATTATAGAAAACTTTGTTTGTCTTCCTGATTTTTAAATAAAAAGAATTATCCAAACATACCTGCAAAAATCATATCCAAGCATATGCATATGTTCAAACAATGGAAATGAAAAAACCCAAACAAAAAAAAAGACAAAGGGAAATTCAAGGAAGAGAAAAGAGAGAGCTTACCTTGTTAAGTAGAAACCATTGAACACTCTCAAGAAGTAACAGTTCAAGTTGTGAATTTCGTAGCCACTTCTCTTCTGCTAAGGCAAGTGAAGGTAAAATGACGAGTTCATGGTAAAAGAAATGGTACAACAATAATTTCTTCAACTAGAAAAGTTTATTCTCTTGGTGATCCTCCATGGACCAAAAAAGAACCTGATGAATTCAAAATATGGTTCCCAGATTCTAGTTAAAACAACGTTGTAGTTAATTCTAAGTAGCAATATTATCTTTTCAGACTATAGAAAGTTAAAGATGCATGGATATTTTTGTTTTAGAAGAGATCACAGCGAAAACCATAGCTTCAAATAGGAAAGATGAGGTTGCCATTACTGCTTACCTGATCACCATGAAGGCAACCAAAACAACCAGAAACTTTGAAGACTGCAAAACAAAGAAAAAAGTCTTGAAGAAAACAGTGTGAAAGAGAAGGGTATACTTCAAAGCATTGAGATTTACTTTGATATCTGCAACAAAACTTTTATGATAATAAAGTATAAATAAATGTTTGGTGTTGTTTTTAATTAATTATCAATCACAGATTTAGTTTTCCCTGAAATATTATTGTCACTTAAGTGGGTCTTTGTGTTACTTTGTCACTTAATATATTTTATAAAAAAATTACCAAATACTCTCTATAAGAAAAAAACACTTCTTCCTCGTACTTTTAATTGTTAGTTTTCTGTTACAATAATTAATCTAAAGTATTTTATATGAATATTTTTTTTAAAATGTTTAACTACAAGTCAGTTTTGTAGTTTTAGTAAACAAGTAATGAAAATTATTAATTAATTAAACTATTTAGGAGTGTAATTTTATTTTGAGTAAAAAAGCTTGGTGAATTTCACTTCTTTTCGTAAGTATACAATCAATAAAAGCAAAAACAATAAATATAATAATGATGAGAGAGGTTAAAAATTGAATTTTCAAAAAAAGGCTAGGAATATTAATGAATTTAGTACAAAAACTGAACTAAATTTCTTAATATTTTTTCACATTGATGAAAAACTTCAATTTCATAGAAACTTAATTTGAAAAAACAAGGTACCTTTGTTTTAAAGGATTGGTAATTGATATTTGAGAATCATATGGTTATTGAAATTGGGGTTACAATGCGTGCCTACTTGTTTTCCCCTACCTTACTCATGTGAATTGAGTTTATTGCTACAATTTATATAAAAAAATATTAATTTACTTATAATATATATAGAAAATATTTGTTGTCTAGTTTGCAAATTGCATGATAATAATGTTGGCGTGACAAAATTCAATATGTATTTTAGGAACTATTTTTTTTATCTTTTTTAACTTGTTTTTATTCAAATAATTACGAGTTGTGTTAAATGTAAGGAAAAAATTCACTATACTCATAATTTTAAATGAAATTTAATTCAATAAAAATTTAATAAGTTTGATTTGCCACGTAGGACGCTTAATATTACTATTATAAATACCTAGTAAAAATATAAAAAATATAAAAAAAAAAAACATAATTAACCATTGTATTTTGCATATTCTATATACACCATTTAATTATAATAGTATTAATACATTAATCATTTAAAGATACATAAAGTTAAAAATGTTTTTAATACATTGTCATTTAAAATTTTTAGTATATAGGTCCAGCAGGGAGTATAGGGAGGATTTGTACAAAATATATAGTATTTAAAAAGAAAATTAAATATAATATATATATATAATAAAATATATGTACATATATTTATGTTTTATGTTTTTTCAAAAAGATAATTTAGATTATTTTTCAGTTTTTTTGAAATATGACTCCAAAACATATATACTTATATTTTTTTTTATATATTCAATATATTAATAACAAATCACTACACAGACCATATATACAAAGGTAAATTATTAGAATAAATTTTTAACATTTAATAAATGTATATAAAAAAATATTTTAATTAGAAATTCACCACGAATTCTATTAAACATAAACATACATAATCATCATTACAAGAAAAATTCATTTTAGCTACTAAACAAAAAGCAGAGGCTATAAAAAAATGTCACTAATATTGGTAAAGTCTAATCAAGTTGGATACAAAAAGAAATGTCAAAAATTGTGTCCACAATGAAGACTTTTACCTCACACTAAAAATTATTAAAATAATAATAATAATAATAAGTTAGTGTCTAGAATTGGGACACGAAAAAAATTAAGAGAATAATATTGAGTATAAAATGAGGACACAAAGTGGATGCAAATTAAAAATTATTAAAATAATAATAATAAGTTAGTGTCTAGAATGGGGATACAAAGTAGATGCAATAAAAAAATAAGTTACAAAATGATACTGCGTCGAGAATGAGGACACAAAGTAGATGCAACATAATATTTTATTACATTTAGCGTAGGTCGACACTAAGGTGATGAGGATGTTTATTGTCACCTTAGCCCACGCTAAGTTATTTAATGAGAAAAGAAATAAAACACTAAAAAAACATATTCATTTTCTCACACTTTCAATTTCTCATTTCTGTCTCACACGTTTAAACTCATAATCCTGAAATTCCTCCCAAAAATCTATATCTTCTTCGTCGCCATTTCGTCTCCTTAATTTCATTTTTCATTTTTGTCTTCGTGGCCATTTCGCTCTCCTTAAGTGCATTTTACTCATTTATTTCCCAGGTAGTGTCCTCAATGACAACAATTTACTCACATTTGCTTTCTCATACAGTGTCCCCAATGACGACGTTAATTTTAATTATTGTTGGAGATCCCACATCAACTAGAGATTAGGACATTTCATAGTATATAAGTGGGTGTAAATTTCACTTTATAAGCTGGTTTTATGAGGTTGAGTTAAGCTTAAAGTCAACTTCTTAATACGGTATCAGAACCATTTCAAGTTTACACTACAATAAAAAAAACCGATTTACCTACGGACAAAATCCGTATGTAAGAGCAGAAATTCGTAGGTAAATCAGCATTACCTACGGATTTCCCACGGAAAAAAATTCGTATGTAATGTTGGTGTCGGTAATTTACCTACGAAATATGAACCCGTGGGTAACAGCAGTCCGTGGGTAATACCCACGAACATCAATCCGTAGGTAATTCCCACGAACATCAGTCCGTAGGTAATACCCACGAACATCAGTCCGTAGGTAATTCCGTATGTAATCATACATCCATCAAAATGTCTATTCATACATTTAAATGAATGCCTTTTTTA
>Ga0123342_1004329_pt1 | contig 21733 bp, 9 predicted proteins | sample Turbeawhitnodule_FD_89960 | JGI IMG/M metagenome (GOLD analysis project Ga0123342, IMG submission 89960) | Root nodule microbial communities of legume samples collected from Mexico - Turtle bean Mexico white nodule | ecosystem: Host-associated > Plants > Roots > Nodule | place: Mexico: Nepantla...
ACCCACATTTAGCCTAAGTGGAGCGTAAGGTTCTAGAACTCCTAGCACATGGAAGAATTCTAGAACCTACCTCACATGTGCTGAATTTAGGAGCCACCTTCCCATGTGCCAACATTTGAATTTTCCTCCAATTCTCTTTTCATATTCAGCCCACTCTTGCTTTATATAGAGGAGCTTGGGTCATGTAAATTCAAGATTAATACATGAATTGCTGCCAAAATTGTGCCAATATCACTCTTTGCCCAAAACCTCCTAGGTTAGGCTCTTAATCTTCCTAAACTGTCCCTTTCCAAGTAGAGTTGGCCTCACCACTCTCAAATCCTACTTCTCATGCACCTTCAAGGTCAGCACCACTCTTAGGAGGACCTTGTTCCATCTCCAATCCATGAAGCTTCCGCAATTCATCAACAAATACAAAAATAGGAAGGCACAAATCCATCATGTAGGGTTCAAGAACCAAGAAGGTTTTGTAAAAGATTGATTTGTTTTAGTGGAATTCACCTTAGGATAAGGTGAAACTAGATGTTGCTCTTGTTGAGTGAACTAGTATAAAAGTGTGTGTGCCTCTCTCTCTTTTAATATCTGCAAGAAATTCTGGAAAATTTGATATACTTTGATAAAATCAATCTGTTGATTTTAAATTGAATCTGTTATTTTTCATATCGAGGTTGTTTTGAATATTGTTCATCAAGATTCTCTAAAGTTTCTTCTTTGTTTAAAAATCTGTGAATACTATTAGGATAGAACGAGTAATAAGATCTTTTAAATAATTGATTTATGGATTCAGTCTCTTTTCATTAATTTTTTTTAAGATTTGAAGTTAGAATTCTTAGTTTAGAATCTTTATAACTACTCTTGTTGTTGTTGCTGATTGAATTGCACATTATTTGTTTTTTTAAAGATGAAAATTAAATACATTGATTCTAAAATCAATTTGTTTAATTTTGTGGAAGTGCTTGTGTAATCAGAAAATTAAATTTGTTTTTTTCTGAATCAATATGTTCTTTTTGTCAGGATTTCTGAAAAACAGTATTCTTTGCAAAAAAAATTTATAAGCTTAATTCACCCATCCCCTCTCTTAAACTTATACACTAATAAACCCAATTGTTTTAACTACAACACATATATAACTTGATGATCAAGATTCCCTCTTGAGCGATGTACTCCGTGAAGATAGAGAATTGATGGGTCTCTTCCATGTTCAAGAGACCAAACAATTGTTTAAGCATCTTACTTTGTATCAGAGAGAGAATCAGTTCCAAAGTTCACTGTAAAACTTGATTTCATCATCACTTAAGCTACGCACTTGAACAACAAATTATGACCCGAGTGATAAAAATATTGCTTGAATGACCAAGTAAATGTTTAAAAGATAGTGTTTTTCGTATGAAATTAAAGTCATTGCTCAAATACTGCTGAAAGGATTTTTCTAACGCTCAAGTAACATATACAAAGCTAACTATTGTGAATTTTTTGCATAATAGATAACAAAATCAATTTAATTTTTTTATCCATTTCAAATAACTAATTTCAACATTCAAAACCACAAGTATATAATTAAATTGAATACAAGTATGTCGAACACTCAAATCAAATCAAAGGCAACAAAATCATGGACATGAATCACAACTACATCAAAAATTCATTCATCCAAGTATACACCTACAATCTATCCTATACATCCTAACTCAATTGAAATGTCAAATAGAACCTATTTTACAATCAAATACATTATATTGTCAATTCAATTAAGATGGGTTCGTTTACACTTCAACAAATTAAAATAACACTTCATCATGTGCATATAGATATTCAGAACCAATCTCAAGAATAATTATACAGCCATTTACGTCATACAAAGTCAAATCTAAATACCTCCAAAGGCATAGTTTAACTTCGCTCACTTAGGATTTCTTGCTCTCAAGCAATAATAATTCTAAGATAACAAATAGCTAAAAAGACACCAAAAGGCTTTAGTAACCTAAAGAAACATCACTTTAAAACAAATTCTGAGCGGTACCCTTAAAATTGTTATTTACTTAACTACCATCTTTTTTTGGTAAAATCTCTTCAAGGAAATGGCAAGAATAAAAATAATATAGAGAGAAAAAAAGAAAAAAAAAAACTAAAGAGAATGATATTTGAAAAAAAAAAAGATAGGACAACTTAAACTGTTCATGGTCAAAAAACCATCATATTATTCTAATTTTAATTATGAAATAATCCCTTACTATTCAATTTTTTTGAAAGGATTTTATTTAGAAGTTATACTTACTATGATCAGTTAGATATATAGATCGCAGGCAAAAACTATAATTGCTTCAACGTTTTATGGATTAAAATGAAATTGGAAAAATTAACTATTATAACGTAATGGAAATCCATTAGAATATTTTATACTTTATATGGCATACCTGACATTTCTTAACATAACTCACTTAATAGTTAATTTTAAAAATATATAAAATAAATAAAATCAGTTCTAAACAGCTTCAGTTTAGAATTGTACTCCTTTATTAATAACACTTTAAAATTCTTATATTTTAAAATATAAAATAAACTTGTCTTTAAGCAAAAATTAGCTTAGGAATCGTTTAAAAATAACTATTTGAAAACAAATGTATAATAAAGTTTATATAAATTAGTTTGAAAGGTAATTTTAGTTTATAAATATTTTTTCTTCTTCTTATTTATCTTTTGAATAATGTTTACGTTCCTTCTGGTTGACTTGCTTTGTCGGTTGACTCCAACAGCTGCTTTGGCCCTTCGATCTTGCTTGAGAATCGTACCTTCTTGATCAAGAACCCTCTCACCTGCAAAGACAAAGTGGCACCCAAGCGGTCGTTTGCACTCCGACGCTCAAGTCAGTATTAGGGCAAAGAAACACCAAGTGTGTATATTAGCTTTAGTCTTAGAAACTGCGTACCTTACTAGGGTTCTTCGCACCCTTTATATAGGTTGAAACTGGGGTTTACCTTTGCGTTATTGCCCTTGACTAGGGTTCCTTGGAAATGTCCTTGCGCCGCTATTCATATAATCTTAGCGTATCTGGCACATGGACTTCCCTTAACTAGAGTGCAACGCCTGACAGAGTGGTCACTTGGGTACTAACTTGTGCACCTATTCTCTAGCGCCATCTGCTTCGTGGGTACCCTAAGTATTCACGTGCCATGCATGCAACTTCCTTTGAAACCCTAACCCTAATGGGCTTTAACGCCCCCCAGGATTATCCACACGTGTTGTGCTTTCGTGCGTCATACACACCACGTGCATGGGTCCCTCGTGACTTAGGCTTCCTACACATCTCTTGTCTTTAACTGTTATCTTAACAAAACTCTAGGGCCCACCTTATGTGGCCCTCTACAACATCCTGACGACCGATGTTCAATCTTCTTCCCCTACTAGCGGGGTTCGATCTCGATCTCCAACATTGGGGTTTATGATGCAAATATCAAAGACTAACCAATTCTTTGGTAGGTGAGTCTGAGGCCCACCTCACATGGCCCCCTTCCATTACCAAGCATTGGTGCACGATGTCTGAGATCAGTCTCTGGGTTGATGACCGAGGACTGGTTGGGACAGTTTAAAAAAAAAAAGTCTAAACAAAATATCTTGCACACCTTTTTTATAAAAAAAAAAAACATTTTTTACTTCAATTATTTTAAATATTTTATATGAATTAAAACATTAATAGAATTGTGACATATATACAAAATATGAGAATTTCAATGTTTTTCATCCATAACTTATTTAAAGAAATATTATATTATAATGTCACTTAATATCTTATACTTATAATTTGACTTTTTTTATTTGGTTATAGAATATAAACATTACAAAAAAAAATTGTTTTTAATGGGTTATATATGGCATTTTCGGCGGTTTTAACTCCACTAAATGTTACCCGTGGTTTGTTTTTTCCCTGAAAGATATAGCATCGTTAATGTTTTACCGACGGTTTTGAGTAACTCCTGGAAGATCAATTATTTTTCGACGATTCTGTGAACCCCGTTATTACCAGGGGTTTTGTAAATCTCCGTTATTACCAGGATTTTGCAAACTCCATTACTGCGAAGGGTTTTGTGAACCCCGTTAAATTCATTTTTTTTTTATTTTTTTAGATGGGTTTTTTTTTTTAATAAGTGTTTTAATATACATAAATCCAAAAACAAATGAAAAATAATAAAAAACAAATATTTAAAAATTTAAAAAATTTAATTAGCTCAAAATTTTGTATTTGTTTTTAATAAAAAACCTAAACAAGTTTCCTAATACAAAACATCATTCTAATTATTGGAATTTATAAAAGTTATAACAAACTATTTACTTATTATTATAAAAAGAAAAAATACTTAATCATTGCTTTGGATTACCATGAAAAGACAATATTTTAGATTCAACTAATGTCCAACCAAACTTTATTATTATTATTATAAAAACCTATTATTAAAAATCCAATCCGTCTTGAAATTACACTCAACTTCAAAATCTTCTATTATAAGATATGAACTCTTCTGAAAGGTAAATTTATTAATTTTATTAATTTAAAAAATAAAAAATAAAAAACATTTATTATTTTGCCACTAGAAATATATCAACAATACATTAAAATCTATTTAAACCACATTAAAACTTACAGAATATTAATGTCATACACATTCTTTTAAATACAGATAAAATTTACTAAATAAACTAATGTATAAGAAAAAAGATAATAATGAATACTAATTAGGATAAACATGCATTAAGACTAGAGGACACAACGTCCAAATTTGGTTTCCTCGTAAGACAATAACAGTAACTTAAAACACAACACTAAAATGAAATATTGACACTAATAAACAGAGAAAAAAAATCGCATCCATCCTCTTAAGATCAAGATAATTATAGAAAAACACATACCCTAGAATTTAAAAACATGCAAAGCCCTCGTCCTTTGAAACTCAATCATTGTCCACCGGCCAAAAAAAGCATTGATTTATTTGAATTAATAAATGCTATCTTTGGACAATAGGTATATCCATATGAATGAGTAACAAGATCAAACAACAATTAAAACATTCTTTATTATTTTATATATCATACTCTTACTCCGGGAAAAATTAAATATCACATGCAATTAACAAAAATGGGTCCAGTCTCATTCTATAGACAATTAAACAAAAGCCACACAATTTATAATTTGTCAATATCTCAATTTAATCGTATAATAATATATTGTAAATAATACAATAATTAAAATAAACAAGACATAACTTTATTTTCTATCATTATCAATATTTTATGTAATAAAATATTAAGAAAATCCTATCTCAAATAAAAATTAAAAATAAAAATACTTATTTGAAGTGTTCAAACTTTCAGTTTTTCTTTTCCTCATTCAATTTCCAATGCTTGTGATTTTTATTTTTTTTTAATTTAAAAACCATTTATTTAGATGAGATGAATAGAGTTGATGTTTCACATATGGTTCCAACTTCTAAATTACCTTGCAGCTACTTCCTGCAAGAATCAGAAACCATTCACAGGGTAAACAATTTGCACTGCATCATTCACGCAATCTTCTAATCCTAACCTGGGCAATAATGATCCAATAAGGCAACAGTAAAAAGGTGGAAGATAAATACTAGGTTTATAACTACAAGATGATGGAGCGAGTCACAACACAGTTGAAGGCATTGTTATTCGTCAGGAAAAACATCTTACATATCTCAATGTTGTTGATGGATTTGTGTTTTCTTTCTTGCGGTTTTTGTTGATGAATGCGGAAGCTCTATGGCTTGATGGTGGAACAAGGTTCTCCTAAGAGTTGTGATAGCCTTGGAGGTGCATGAGAAGTAGGAAGAGTAGGAGTGGTTCGGCCAACTCCCTTTGTAGGTGAAGGTTTCAAGATTAAAAGCCTATTCCTAAGAGAGTTTAGGCAAGGAGTGAGAATGACACAATTTTAGTAGCCACTATTCAATTAATCTTTTAGAAACATGAGTTAAGCCCTCTTATTTATAGTGTTTAGAGGGCTGGAAATTCAAAAGAAGGTGGAGGGAAATTCAAATGAGAAGGATTTGAATTTGGAGTTAATTCCTAGTCACAAGGGAAGTGTGACTTGGTTTCTTTTTTTGGCACCTCCTAAATCTACACCTACACCTTCTTTTTATGTCACATGAAATGTGTGACTTAGCTTTATACATTTGCACCCTTTATGTTCTACTAAAAATACTCAAAAGTAATTACAAAAAAAAAGACATCTAATGATGCTTAGTTGGCCCAAATCTTCTATTTGTTGGGTTTGAGCTGAAGCTTTAACTTGTATATGGGTTTGGGCTTGGGTTTTTTTTATCATGGGCTTGGGCCTCTTTCATCAATTGTAGTAATACCAAATCCAATGGTTTTTACTTACAACTGCTATATTTGGTTCTTTGCTGAAAAAAAAACTGCTATATTTGGTGGGAGGAAGCACCCTTTCCAAGGTTCCAAGGCTCACACTTTCAAGTTTCACACTTAATTAGAAGAGCTCAACCAATTGAAGACCTTTTGTATGAATCATTTCAATTATCTCGCTAAACGTTGATGCTTAACAGTAAGTTCCCTGGAGTCAACCATTTCAACATGAAGTTTTCAACTTTTTATTTTCATATAGAATTTTTAGCTATAGCAAAGAACGTGTGAATATGCATGTGTGTACATGTGCACATGTTGTGTGTGAGAGAGAGAGGGAGGGGAGAGAAACAGAAAAATAGATTTTGAGAGAGAGAGAATTATGTGCTTACTTCAAGTCAAGAAACTCTGTAGTTGCCCTTGCCACCAAGAACACCAGAGCTGGTCTCAACCTCTTCCCACCAGAACTAAAAATTTGTTCAGCTGCAGACAATAAAACTGGATTTTCTGCTCCTACAGTCCATCAAAGCATCTTTATCAGATACATTAAAAGTTAGCTATCAAACTATCACCATTTGCAAGCAAAAGAAGCTAAATGAAAGAAGGTTCAACAGGGAATGAGAATGATAAAGACTTCGCACAAATTGACTGGATAAACATTCTTACACAACAAAAAAATCTAATGAGTAGTAACTTATGCTACAATACAATCAATTTAGAATGGTCTTAAAAAATTATCTCAATAAATAAATCAATAAAATTGAATACCATTAATCCCAAAACATTGCAATTTGTAAATTGGTATCTAGATACAAAGAAACATGTAAATACCAAACAAAGCCAAACTAATGAATTCAATAAAGGTAACAAGAACAAATCCCAGAACAGTTAAAGAACTTCATTTTCAAGCTTATGCCCCTTGTTTCCTTCCTTTAAAATTTCTACACTTTTTCGGTCTGCTAAAGCCACTCTCACTCACAATATATAGAACAGCTACACAAGACTTCATGAGACAGACAGTAACAATCATAAATCTTTCATACTAGATAAAACACCAGAAAGCATCCATCCCAAAAGCATTACTTACCAACTGAAGATTTTTATTGAGAGTTAGCAAATCATTAGCAACCACTTCAAAGAACCTAGCTGGGGAAATGGGGGATTCTGAATAACCCTTCAAGTTCAATCCATTGGTTGGTAAGGCTTTCAATTGCTTGAGTTCCCCTATTCAAAAACCAAAAGTTTCAATGTCTAGTTCCACAACTATAACTAACACCTATAGTCATAAATAGTCACAAAAGAAGACATAGTATTTTCAATTACTTAATTAGATAAAGAAAGGTAGGAAAAGTTTTTCCATTAGTGAAATGAAAAGAATACCTAATATAAAACCTACACCTTGATGTGCTAGATTTGCAAACTTGGAATCATCAACCTACAATGCTAATCGTTTAAAGATAACCAAAATCCAAAAAACTATATAAACCAATTTCATGCATTATTCAAATGTTGAATATATCATTTCCAAAAAAAACTACTAAACAAATTGTTCTACTTCATACTCCTTGATTTAACCTGCCGTTTTAGTTTCAAATTAGAAAACAAATTTAGTACAATTCCTTATACTTAACATCAAAATTCCCAAATACTAGACATGTCAACTATTTGAAAAAAAACCGTTCCAATTACAAAATTATGAAACACACAAATCATCTGCGTGAGTCTAACACTCACTTATTTATAACTATAAATGTTGTTAATACGTACCTAAACAAAGAAGATAATAAGACGACTATGATTATACCTTGTTTCAGAAATTGGCCTCGAAGGACATCGCTGAATCTACTATCACAACCAGTTTCTTGTGCTTAGGTTTACTTCTTCAATTTTGTCGAAGAAATAGCATTTGCAAGCAACATTCTTTGGGAATAGATTGCAGTGCGAAACATCTACAGAAACTCAGAATCAATCCATCATTTCGCGTGAATGTGAGTTTATATGTGAGAGAAATGAGAACGAACCTTCAGCGTCCTTCAGATCATCTCTGAGACTCAAGATTTCTTGTTTTCTTTCCGTGGCCTGAGAATCCGAAGGTGAAATAAAAGTGAATATTCAAAGGCGTTGGATTGGGATTTAACGAAGGAAGTGTATAACCTTTCCTCATCGGAGAATAGCGTTGCGAAGGAGATAGTGCATTGTACTCGTTTGCTTTTTTCAAAATCTTTGGTTTGAGAAGCGAATCAAGAGACGAACTTGAGAGATTTTCCTAGAGATGGTACTGAATCCGTGAAACGCTCTGCCTCTGAATCTGTTAAAAGCTTGGTGACTCCCAAACTCAATGTTTAAAAAATGCGAAAAATTAAAATAGAGTAGGAAATTAATAAAATTTGTTGCAATTTTTTAAAACTGCCAATACTTTTCAGGGGTTTAGAAAACCTCTCTTAAAAATAAGATTTTTTGTAGTGCTATTACGTGTCCTGTATATAATAAGATCAATATATATTTTCTCATGTCTTAAATATAAGTGGAAAAAAAAACTCTGACTAATTAAAATATTTAATTAACATAATTTAGTTGTATTAGGTTATTTAAAATAAATATATTCTTGAACCAAAGTTCTTTAAAACTTGATATCAAGAATAAAAATAATACTTAAAAATAGAATGATGTGAAAATAATGATATAATTGCTGCCCTGCCTGTAACTCCTTTGATACAAGATATTTATCATAAAACTAATTATTAATTTTCACATTAACATGAATTCATAATTTAAAGTTATTGTATTTATGACCAAATAAGTAATTTATGGAACCAAATAAAAATAATTAAGGCAGTAAATTTTATTGAGAGAGTCTTCTGATAAAAGTACTGGTCAAAGAATTAAAAAAATATTTGTTTAAATAAATTTAGGGACGACATTAAAAGTTATGGAGAATGCATTATTATGTATCATTAATATTTTCTTTTAATTCTTGAATTAGTGACCCGAGAGTTGGTTAATATTTACCTAATTAGCTCTTTTAAAAATTACAGTTTATTTAAAACTATACATAAAACTAAATGATTTTAAGTAATAATATTTGATAACAACGCATTTCTTTCCCACCACTAGACTGATAAATACATTCACTTGCACATAAAATATGAGTGGCCATTCCATTAACAAATTAAGAATATAAAAGATAATTTACAATTAATGCATCCAAAATTTATTTCATGTTCTTTGAAATTGTGAATAAAGAAAATGACTAATTTATTATGTATAGAAAGATCAATGGCGTATTCATGATTTTTTAAAATATATCTTTGAACTTTTAATATATTTGGTTTCCTTCCATTCATACTTATTTTCTCACTCTACAACAGTAATAGAAAATATTGATTACTTTAACAATGAGACCAAGACAATAATGTACTTTTTTATTATAAAAAAACAATAATTTTTTATGACCTTGTTACGCATTAATTCATAATTGTATTTTTATAGGCACGTGTATTTTTATAAATACTGCCGATTTGATTGATTTTGTATTACAGAAGTACTGTATTCTAATACAAACACAACTATTTGGGATGAAAATATGAAAATATGGGATATCCAACGACTTTTGGAAGCAGTACAACAATGTGAACTCTCTTCAAAAATTGTGGGTTTAAGAGAAACTTTTTTGACAATGATATTAATTTTATACACGTTTTTTTAATTTTGTATATTTGGTTAGAGGTTGATTTTGTTGAAACTTCTTTTTGTAATAGAGTTGGAATACTCTCAAATATTTTATATTATTTTATTATCATTATTTGCCAATAAAAATGAATGACTACCTACACTGTTATTTAAGTAATTTCCTACCTTTAAGATAAACATGTAATTTAATTCATAATCATTATAATTTACACCTACAGATAAAATACACCTAAAAAACCTAATCCTTAGAGGTTTTAAATTGACAAATATTATTAATTTTGAATGAAATGTTAATTTTGATCTTCGTTGATATGTTGTTAAACTAATTTTTATTTGGCTGGTTTGTAATCACTGACAGGAACAACACCAAATTAGCAGGTTGTTTGTTGGATATGTGAACAAAAAATGAACCACGTAGTTTTGGAAACATCTATTATTTGGCATCTCTGTCACACCCAAAAGAAATACGAAAGAGCTAATTATAATTTCTAACAGTAATAGAACCAGAAGATTCATTTAAAAAGGAAGAAAAACAAAATGAAAAAAAGAAAGAGTGCACTGAGAATCCCAACTGCAGAATCCCTAAAGATTTATTTAGTATTTTCTTCTAGTCCCAGATTCCAACCTCCATGAATCCATCCTCGGTGGCGCAGCCCCTGAACATGGCGTTACAGTTGAAGCCATAAGCAACCTCACCAGTATTTGAGACAGCTATCAGCCCTGCCTTCCCTTCATCCAGGCGGTGGTTGATCACAAAGTCCACAGCCTCCTGCAGTTGCAGTCCCTTGTATTCCATCACTGCTGCCACCTCACGCGCCAGCGTGCCACGTATGATAGCCTCCCCTTCGCCCGTGCACGAAACCCCACACACTCCACACGCGTAAGTCCCTGCTCCTATCAGAGGTGAGTCACCGATCCTTCCACTCATCTTGTTCATCAAACCCCCTGTCGACGTCGCAGCCGCACACCTCCCCTCCTTGTCCACCACCACGCACCCCACCGTCTCCGGCGCGTACACGCTTATTGGCAGTCCATTCATCTGCAGCGGACTCTCAGCCCCCGCACCGCAACTGTCGTATCCAACCGTTGGAATCCGATAATCAAACTGCATCGTAAACCAAACAAAAACATTCCTTAATTTATTCTTTTTTTTATTAACTCAACAAAAAATGTGTTCGTACCAGGATTGTGTTTGCCTCCTTTGCTAGTTTCAGCATCCCGACATTTTCAGGAGTGACGAAATATTCGTTCTCCACCACATCCACACCCTGATAACCAGCCAACAGTTTTTTATTATTATATTACAATATATAAATTTGTGCCGAAATAACATGAACATGTGTGATAAACGACAGTGTGATGACGACGTGGCGCCAGTGAGGCTGTGACAGTTTCTTATCCAGTATGCGGAAGAAAAAAGGAACCATGAATAGTAGAACCTGTTGTCTGGCGAATTCTTCAGCGCCGTTAAAGGCGAGGTAGGAATGTGGAGACTTGTCCATGACAAGGCGAGCGAGTGAGACGGGGTTTTTGACGGTGGTGAGGCCCGAAACGGCGCCGCATCGTCTATTGGAACCGTCCATGATGCTTGCCTCCATTTCCACTGTTCCCTTGTCAGTCAGGGCGGATCCTCGACCCGAGTTAAACAGGGGATCCGTTTCCAGTTCCCGTACCTGCACCCACAATACCAAATCACGCCACCGCCACTAAATAAACACCAATTCACAGAATAAACAAATAATCTCCAATTTTAGGCAATAAATATATTTATCATTATCAAGGTTTTGATATACAGTGTTCCGAGGAGCAACTTTGATTGAAAATTAAAATTCTAGACACTGCACACTATGATAGTGGCCGCGATCGCTACGACATTTCTCGATTTGATTGTTATTGCTTTTCATTCCATGGGTTCTATATTTCTCGCCTTCAGGTAAAGAGTGCATGCATGGAGAACTAGCCATGCAGGAACTCGCCGGAAAACCATTTCTGTAAATTTAAAATCTTTCGGCGTTTTGTACAGATTTAAATGCAAAATTGGTCTGAGAATCGCGAGAGAACGCCATAGCACGAATGGGTATAGATTCGTTTTGAAAGTGATAAAGGGGAAGAAAAGGACATGCAAGAGGGAGGGAGAGAGAGAAGAATTACGCACGACAAGTTCGACGACGTCGAGGGCGGAAGCATTGGAACGAAGGGAAGAGATGCCAAGATTGAGGCAACGAGTAAGGAGTTGTTTGGCTTGCTCCTGACGCTGTGGTGGGAGATTAGGATCCACACCAGCGCCACCATGCACCGCTATAGCCCAACCGCCCATTATTATTCTCTTTATTTCTATCTGCTCTGCTTTGCACCTGTTTATTGTTTTGTGTTGTGTGTGGACTTTGAAGAAGCTGGTTGGTGTTTTTATAGGCAAATTCAGACTTGAAAGTGTTGATGTGGTAGGGTTGAGGGAGGGGAACCGGTACGCGGTCGTTTCGGGTGCATGAAACTTGTCCCTGACTGGGACAACTCAGATTCCTTATCAACTACGAAGGAAGGAAAGAAGGGTTGGTGCTTATTCCGAACTTGCCCCTTTCCCAGAATAAGTCAAATTTCTGTGTCCAACGCTGCTCTCTTCTGTCCCTGTTTTCCTCTCTCACAATTCTGATAAGGGAGGGGTCGTAATTCAACTTACTCTATTCATGCTTTAAATTAAACATTATTTATTTAATACAACCCACTTCAATTATCCTTTATTATTTTAAATAAATTTATATTGAATAAATGACATTTTAGAGATAGCTAGTTTCGTTAAATCAAGTAAATTAATTTATATTTATTTATATTTTGAGACTAACACTAAAGTCATTTTTTTTTTATATTCCAAACTGAATAAAGTATCTTGTATGATAAATTAAGATATATGATAAATTAATTGATTTTATTACTGAAGTTATGCAATCAAATATACATTACAGCTTTCCACTCATATATTCATTAATCAATATTTTCGTTTTTATAATTTGTAACAAACTATCTATAATGACTAACTATATATATATTTTGATAATTATTATAATAACTAGTGGAACACAAACCCTCCTATGAATCCCTTTTTTTATGTTTTGAAAATTGAAGAAATGAAGATATATTTCAAAAAATTAAATTAAAAAAAATTATTCTATATTCAAAACTGTTTCGGATAGGTATTTTAATATGTTTTAGAAAAAATAGAAAATGATGCAATCCCCATAATACAGTAATAAAATTAAATATTAATATAAAGATAAAATAGGAAAAAAATTAAAAATAGTTAAAAAATAAGTTAAATATAGATATATATTAAAATTTAATTTAATTTTATTAATGTTATAAAAAGATAAACACCTATTTTTTCAAGTGCTGAAAATATACATTTACTATTACCAATTTTAAAAATATAACGTACACATATTGTGTTAGAATCTAAAATTAATCAATTTTAAAAATAATATATACTATATATATCAAAATTAATATTATAAATGTGTATTAATAAAGCATATTAGATATATTATTTATGACATGTTTTTTTTATTTAATTCTAAAGAACTATCTCTTCGTGTGTCCACCACACTTATAGTAAAATTACATAAACATAAAAAAAATTAAGGTGACTTAACTATTTAATTAAATATATATTAAAAAACATTAATATATAAAGAATCACAATGGAACTATAATACTAAGTTGAGACTTGGAAATTTGTTATAGTTTACCTTGCAATCTAACGACTTTGGGTATACAAAATTATCTAGTAATATTCTATGACACAATGATTTTTTAACACATCTAATTGGCTATTAGTGAATCTTCAATACAATTTTGATGTAAAAAATCTCTTAATCTTCTATCACATGATACTTTTTATTTATTTGACTTAGTAAATTATTAGAACTTGTAATCCCACCACACCTACTAACATAATATTCACACAAAATCATCATTAACTTGGTATTATCTCCCCACTTAACTCAATTTCAAATAAAGAATATTAAGAAAGATAAGTATTAAAAGCATGAAAAAATTATTTGTTAAACTCATTATTGTATAAGTCATTTTGATAAGTAAATTGTATTTTGCTGACCACATCCAGTTATTTAAAACTCATAATTTTTCTTATATTAAAATTTGTTACACAAAATCGCCAGATTTACGTAATGGAATATCATCCGATAAGCAAAATATTCTTGATATAAATTTTTTAACTCTTTGCATTAAATATTGTTGAACAAAATTATAATTTTTTTTGTAATCAACTAAAAAATATATAATTCCAAAAAGTAAGTAATTATAACCCTTCTATAAAGTTTTAAACGTTAATTTAAACTTATTTTATACTAAAATAGGCATGTATATCAAATCAAACCATATATGACTATTCAACATTCAACAACAACCCAAAGCAACTCTAAACTCAATGTTTTATTCAAGATACAAAATCCACTGATCATACAAGCAAATTCTAAAGAAAGTTACAACTCCAAAGGTATCAAAACACATCCTCTGTATAATAATCAATGCTAACAAAATCAATTAATTTCACAAATAAAGTTAACTCCTCTTTGTTTGTTCTTCAAGTTAGAGCAAAAATATTTGAATACGAAGAAAGTAAAAGATGTGTTTCAAAGACTTTGATAAACTAGGAAAACTCCAGAACCACCAAAACATAAATAAGAAGGGTGTGACAATTTTTCTCTTATAAATAATTTGAAATATTAAAACAATTACAGTAAAAACTAAAAAGTACAAATTAGAAAGATTTATAAAATTGAAAGAGGCTTACATTAAGAGAAATGTTAATCAGTTATATTTTATCTTCACTTAATTATGACTGCATCAATGTAATCTAATTAAAATAAGATAAGAACTTAATTAATTATCACTTCATTAATGTAATCTAATAAAAATAAGATAAGAAAAAACTTCTGAAAACTAGATGGATAATATAATATAAAAAATTAAATAGAAAAGGAAGAAATTCATGAAGTAATTAACAAGATAGTAATGTTTAATTATTTTTAATAATATTCTTAATATCTTCTTAATAATAATAAAAAAGCTATTAATGCCTCACTTGTCTGTAATAGAGATAAAATATATTTTAATAAAAGAATTATTAAAATATATTCATTAAAAGAATTAAATGTATTTGTTAGAAAATAACTATTTTAAAAAGTTCTAAATGATATTCTCTTATAATAAATATATATTCCTTTATACAATGTATATTTTGAGAAATATATTTATGACTTTTTTAAGATGTATTCATGAACATTGATTACAAAATAGAAGTATTTATTCCAAAACGAATATATATCTTAGAAAGTATAGTAAAAATAAATAAATGCTTTTACGATGGTAACAATTGCTTCAAAATGTTTATTTGAGAAAATTCAATCATGAAAAAAAATATTAAAAAATGGTTTTGTTGAAGCAGGCATAGGTATTTGCAGCAAATTATCTGGCCGCAATGGATTATCCTGAATAATAAATAAGTACTTTGTATCATTGGGAAAAAAAATACCAAAAGATATCGAGTTTAAGGATCTGGTCTCCAACAATTTGACGAAAATTTTATTACAACATATCTAATGTGTGACCATGTTTTAAACATTGTTTTCGGTCTAAAAATAATTTTTAAAATGAAATTATTATAACCACTTTGTACATAAATTATTCAGACTAAAATTTAGGATATTGTTAATTAGTTTTCACTTTTGATTTTAAAAATTATTTTAAGACATTGATTTATAATATCTTAGTTTAATGAATCATCCTATAGTAAAACTCGGGCCAAAATGTTCAATTTGAACTTCTCTTCATTCTTTTAGTCGTTACTGCATGGATACAGTTTTCTGTTTCATTTAGAAGAATCTTCAGTAACGATATTTTTATTTAAACGAGGGAATCTAGAATCCTGTGGTTTCACCTAGAAGTGTAACCTGAATCATTATTTTATTTTATTTTAAATACTTTTTAATTAATATTAATCAAAAGTTAAGATATTAGAATAAAAAAATTAGTTAAATGATTATGATATATTTCACCTTAAAATTTTATATTATTTTTTATAAAACTGTTATTTAATAACAAGTTCCACCTAAAATTAATAAATATTAATATTTTAATTATTTATAAAATTTTATAATTTTAAAAAAATATATTAATATTTAATTATTTATAAAATTTTATAATTTTAAAAAATTTAACATTTTATGTATATTTTTATTAAGGATTCTTTTTATTTTTTTATTGAAAATATTAATATTTATTATGATTACAGGTGCTTTGTAAAAATCATAACTCTATTTTTTATTACTTTGACAAAAATACTATTTTAATGTAGATGATTCTAAATTTATATGGCGGATTACAAATTTACAGAACCAAGAGTCTTCAGAAAACGACAAAAAGCCATGCTACACCACCATTAAATGTTTAACCAGAGGTAAAAGAGTAATATTTTTCATAAATCTAATAATAAATTTATAAAAAATAGTTTACTTTATATATATAAACTAAAAAAATAGATAAAATATAAATAATAAAAGAGTAATTAATATTATTTTATACTTTAAAATAACAATTATATTGAAACAAATTATTTCCAAAATAGAACCCTTCAAAACAGACTGAGAAAGTTATTTTTTAAAGAAAACTGAGACTTCGAAAATGTGAGTAGTAAAAAAACTTATTTAATAATTCAATAGATTGATATTTTAATTAAAAATTTACATTGTTATCCTAAAAAGTTTTCAAATATTTTTTTTTTTTTAGTATTTGCCGAATGAAATAATAATCTTTATGCATTTTAAAATCATGATATGGGTTACAGTAAAGTGGAAAGTTATGGCGGCGATATAAAGTCGGGTAGGATCGGTGACAAATTAACACGATAGGTCACAGCTGATTCGTTATTCACGTGCTTAGTTATTAACTGGCTCAACCCTAAATTCAGTAAACAAAGCTCAAGTTGGATTTTGGAATTATTTATAATTTTTATTATTATAATACTTGATTAATGGAAAGGATAAGGACTGTGATTGGCTGCATAAGATGACTAATGATCGTCATAGATATGAGATAATGCGATATACACTGTGGACCCAACCAACTCCTATCTCTCACCAATACAAACCCAAACTAAGATATCTTATCTTCTTTACTTTTTAATCTCCAATTTTGTAAGAAATACTTAATAATAATATGTCATAAAATTATCAAATAATGACTTTAGTTCACTCTTTATTTACAAAATCATCTAAACTTCATTCAATAATAAATAATATTTTAAAAAACTCCATATATTTACATTGAAAAATAATATTAATGTCTTTCTTCCATATTTCTCAATTTGAAAATACTCATAAAATTGTTTTCCTTCTAAAGGCGTTTGTTACAGGTGATATTTATCATGACTGTTTGAGAGAATTAAATGACATCGAATTAATATAAAATTTCATACAGCAATTAAAAAGTTTTAAAAAAACTAATGTAACATGTGTTTGGCATTCAGTACTATCAAAATTGAATCTATTTAATAACCAAACGTGCTTGTAGGAAATTGACTAGCACTTCCCAACTCTTGGGGTAGGCTACTTTTTTGGGTGGGCCACTAACGACAGGGTTACAGCGATTAACGATTTTTTTTTTTTTTCATCATTCAATCTCGTGTTTGTATCAAGTTAAGAAAGTTAAAAAATATATTTTTCAATAACTATTTTTTTCTTCATTTAATGCGTGGAAAGTTTCATTTTATTAAATTTATATTCAAACTTTTCCATATTCATATTTTTTTTTACCAAACAGTGCGATTTTTATACCACGTATATGAAAGAAGAAAGTAACTAATACATAAAACCAGAAGGCAGAAGAAGAGAAAAAGAAAGAAAGACACAGGAAAACAAAATTATTATCAATTACATAGAAAAGATTATAAAAAAAACATGCTTATATATAACATGAAAAATATAAATTTAAAAATCAGCAAAAAATAAATTAAATAACAGAAACACTTAATTAGTGTCTCAACATTTATACAAAAACAAAAACTTATAAGAGTTGAGAAACATATTTAATACAACGTAAAACCCTACTCAAAAAGACAAACTAAGCATTAAGATTTACAAACACCGAAAAAGAATAACTTATTCAAATCCTTTCCATACTACAAGTTTTCAGACAGGATTTAGGATCAACATACCATTGAGTATAGGTGAAAACTGCTAATTTTTCCTTACTTGTCACTTAGGACCAGACTTTTAACTGTACTAACGTGAAAACCTCAAGCTGGTCTACTTTACCTTTATCGAAGATAACTATATTTTTTTGCTTTCAGATCTCTCCTACCACTGCAATCCACATGCACCCCCATACTCTATTCACCTCTTGGTTCGTCCAAGATAAACTAAACCCGTGAGTTTTGGCTTTCTGGTGATAGACAACAAATAAAGTTAAAAACACATTGGAATCGGAAAAAAAAAATTCAATCAAAACTTTTTTTTTTGGAATGTGAAGAAAGTTGTAATTTATTAAATAAATATATATATTTACTTAATTAATTAATTAAAATTTACTTTCTTACTCTTTTCTTTTTACATTTAAATTATTATTATTTTTATTTTAAATAAATTTATAATTTAAATATAAAAATATAATCGAAATTGTAAAAAATAATAATTATAAAATAACATAATTAATCTTATCATATATAATAAATTATAAATATAAATAATAAAAATAAATATATTTTTTAATAATATATAAATAAATTTATATAATAATTATATTAATTACAAAAAGTAAAGATAAAAATAATAATGTTATTGAATGCAAAAACAATTTTTTGTAAATATTTATAATTATAAATATTTTAATTAAAATAATTATAATTTATAAATAAATAAATTAAATTAAATTTTTTAATACTTTTTAGATATAAGGATAAATTTATAAACTTACATTTTTATCAAAAAAAAAAATATAATTTCAATCACATCTATCACATCACTTACAAATTTTCATAAACTTTTTCTATATTTTTTATTTTATTTAACTTAATCCAAATTATTTAAAAAAAAATTTACGTTTTTCCTTTAAATTATTTCAAATTCAGTCTCTCAATTTCCAGTTGCTTATCCAAACAAATCATTTAAGTTCTGTACTCGAAACTTTTCTGAGGGATCTATATGCAGAGCTAACCATTGAGAACGGTGCTTATAGATAGTATTAACCGCTTAGCGGTTCAATATATATATATATATATATATATATTTTATTTTTTTTTATTTTTTTATTTTTATTTTTATTTTTATTTATTTTTTTGCTTTTGCATATTCTGATTGTTTTTGGCATATTGCTTCACCTTCCCCACTTTACTTTTATTTCCACAGTCAATATAATTATGTGATCGTGCTGTACACAAGGATTTTTGTGTAAAGTTGGTTTGTCTGAGATAAGAAATAGCAAAATTCATATTTGAGTGGGGAAAACAAGATTTAACTCTTAACCAGACAGCTATCAAGCAAAACTGTTCCCCTCTCTTACCCTACACAGTATAGTCACTTTCCAAAGTTTTATGCTATGTCATGCTTTGTCCAAATAGCTCATGAAACACAAACTAGGAAAGCTAGAGAGCTACTCTTATTGTAAAACTAATCGATCAAATGAAAATTCAAAATTAACCCTAAATAACCTACAATTACCGACCTAATCTATGAAAAGAAAATACAAAATAATAAAAATATCTTATCAATATTGCCAGGTCAACTTGCAACTGTGCTGTTGTGAAGCTTGTGAATGCTGCGATGCATGGCGAGGGTTGCACGACGCAGAGTGATGGAGATGTGTGATTGCAAAATAGGAAAACGGGATTCATCCAACGGTGGAAACTAATGCGAGATTTGTGCGTTGGAAACAAGTATTAATACATGGAAATGTGGATATCTGTGACTAGTGTTTTATGGGTGGGTTTGAGGGAAGTTGGAGTAAAGTGTCTCACGAGGGGAAGAGTAGAAAAAAGTTATGGCAGTGATACTAGCATGGTGAAAAAAATATTATTTTAAAAAATTAATGGCCATGAAAAGGTGGGTTATGGAGCTTATTAGAGAAAACAAATGGTGGAAATTTGGTGAAGGTAAGGTTTGGGAGATGAAAACATCAAACACAAGCTAAATTTGGTGAAGGTAAGGTTTTGGAAAATCAAAACATCAAAACACAAGCTAAGGAGTTTTTACCAATATAATGAAATTTTATCTTTTTATTATTAAAATATGTAAAATTTTAAAAAATTAATAAAATGTGAAAGAAGTTATGTCAATATAACTATTAACATAATCTCATCCTAAAAGTCTCATAATCTAATTTTAGAGAATAAAAAGAAAATATAACGTGATATAACTAATATAATCTTTCCCTATTCAATATTTACCACATAATTTTATTTCTTTTGTGCCTAATTCCATCTTATAATAATTCAAGAGAATAACTTTTAAATACATGAGTCAAAGGTAGATTAGTGTCACCAACATGTGTTACTGTATTGCTCTCCTGGGTATTAAAAAAATAATGAGAATTCAGAAGACTGAAAATTGAAAAACAAAATAATGATATTTTTAACGTTCAAAAGTATGTTAAGGTAAAAAAGTATTTATATACACTTTTAATCCTAATTTAGTGAGAAATTTTTTAAAGAAAAAATTATGATAAAGATAATTTTAAAGAAGCGAAATCTCAAGATATCAAAACAATGATTACCCTAATATTATTGACGATTAATAGTAGGCGAATGAAAGAAAAAGTGAAATAAAATATATTTCTAATGCAATGAAAAAAAAATGAGTAAAGATAAATAAGACGGATTTCAAATTAAAATATAAATAAATCCATTTTCTAATGACAAATTATTTTTATAAATAGTAAATCGATTCAATGTATTTTATAGAGACACAGAGATGATAACATAACACTTTTCTTTTACAATCATGTTTCAAAACATCATTTTCCTAAAAAAATAGTAGCTTCTTATACATTTTACTTGTAGACTCTTACAAAATAACATTTGAAAAGGTATTAATTAGTTAGAAATTATTTGAAAAATAATACTTCAAATTGTACTGCATGCAATGTTAAATAAATTGTTAAACAATTTGCATAATTTTAAAAAGAAATTCACCAAATTTCCTCATTCTATGCTTTTTGGATCTAGTGACAAATGAAATTTAGATTAATTTGAGTAAAGAATAAATTGAGGAAATAATTTTCAATTATCTTGCCATACTTCTGTCGATAAGAATTAAACTTCATCTTTAATATCTTCTTTTGAATTTATGTCTATTTTAAATTATTTGTTGTCTGTGATCATATTAATTTAAATACTATTCATGGGTCAAGTTTAATGTTTTGATAGTGAAGCTTATTAGGTTTTTGAGTCAAGGGACGGTTGGAGATCCCACATCGATTAGAGATGAGAACATTTTATTGTATATAAGTGAATGCAAACCTTACCTTATGAACTGATTTTATGTGTAACACCCCATAATTTACATATAACTATTACAATAAAAGTTCTACAAGTTTCTATACAAACTTGGAGTTTTTCAAAAACATTCCTAATACATAATTAGGATTTATAGAAATACAATTTACA
>Ga0123342_1004330_pt1 | contig 21731 bp, 11 predicted proteins | sample Turbeawhitnodule_FD_89960 | JGI IMG/M metagenome (GOLD analysis project Ga0123342, IMG submission 89960) | Root nodule microbial communities of legume samples collected from Mexico - Turtle bean Mexico white nodule | ecosystem: Host-associated > Plants > Roots > Nodule | place: Mexico: Nepantla...
CGTTTCCGGATTACATAATCCGGAAGTTATTCTATGGGGGTGGCACAAGAAGGATAAAAATGTATTTTCATGTTGTGTATGGAGGTGCCAGAAGAAGATATGGAGGTGCAGGAAGAAACAGTCACCAAGGTGAACTCACTTCAAAATTTGGTCTAACCTGGTTAAGCCCACATGTTGAATTACGCATAAGTGTTGGAATGTCTAATAGATAGAGAATAACACTAGAGTTTATAATTGTTTATCTATAACTTGTTAAGTATTTTTTCTTTAAGAATTTTTTAAAGAATTCTACTAATCAAATTTGATTATAACGATTACATCAATCAGTTTTGGTTAATCTCTCCATAAGTTTGAGAATTCAAGTATTTTTAGTTGTCACTCCTAACTACAATAAAAAAAAGATAAATTGAAGGAAAGTTAACTCTCACGAAGAGAATATGAACCGAGAACTTCCTTGCAAGTTCATAACTTTACGAAACAAAGAATATAAAAGCTTGAAACTCTTTTACTAAAGAAAAGATTGTTGAAAATCCCACATCGACTAAAAATAATGGACATTTCATAATATATAAATGAGTACAAACCTTACTTTATGAATTAGTTTTGCAAGATTGAGTTAGGTTTAAATTTACCTCTTAATATGGTATTAGAATCATTTTAGAGTTTATTCTAATGAGAAATTTTCACCATTTAACAATGAATTAATTAAACATATTATTGTATAGTCCAAGCTAAGAAAACAACCGTGAAGATTTTCATATATATGAATTCTAACTCTTGTAAACAGAATAAATATTAGAAGATTGATTGGGGTAGCAAAACGGAAATATTTATAAGTATGTATTGTTTTAGAATGTAAATTGAACAATAGACGAATAAAAGTGCAATATATCTATTTGAAATATTTATATAAGATAATGAGAATTTTTATTTATTTTTTATACCATTTTAAAAATAAATTATAAAACAAAAACAAGATGATAATTTTCTAAGTATTTGAAAGAATTATGTTCTGGAATCAAACGATATTAAAATATTTATAAAATATGCCTGATTATAGCATGGTGTCTAGTATAAAAAAAGGTCTTAAAAGTAAATTATTTACATGCTAATAAATTGTCTTGCTAAATCATTGGTCTAATTATGCTAGCATTAGGAATCAAGAATAAAATTGTTGATTAATAACAATAAATAGAGATATGAAAAGTATAATTAAAGAAAAAGGAAAGTGTGTTACTTCCTAGCTTCCAGAACTTTGAAATAAATTTTTAACAGAAATATTGAAATGGAAAAGCAAGTGAGAAGGTGTTTATTGAAAGCCAAGTTTAAGAAATTGACTCAAACAAAGAAGAAAAGATGATCATATTATATAACAAATAGAAACAGAACAAAGAGAGTGCAGAATAAAACATGGATGGAATCTACAGTGTGAAAACTGGAATTCTTTCTATGCAATTCTCCTTAATACTAATCTGTTTCTACATTATTTTATAGACAATTTCCCCGATATTAAATTATTATAGATCAGATTAACTCTATTTCAAAAATATTTGTTGGTTTTAGTTTAATTTTGGGAAAATAATTGCTTTTATAAAGAAGTCTTAAAAAAGTAAAATATTTTTTAAACAAATTAATTTCACATTTTAATACCTCGTACTAATCTTCTAACTTTGTGTTTTCCTTTGGTTCTGCAACTTTTTGGTTTCGTTTTTATTGTTTATCATTTATCTTGTTTGTATTTATTCCTATTTTTCAATTGGGGCAATAGAAAACTGTTGCAATTGGTTTGGCATTTTAAAATTAGAAACTGCTGCAATCATCATAGCATTGTGAAAACAAAGAAATGAAAAGAAGATAAAAATAAAACGAAAAAAAGGTAGAGTAACAAATAAAATAAATAAATAAATTAGATATATTTAGTAAATTTTATAAAGTATATTATAATCATAAAATTTAGTACAAAAGTACTTTCATTATTGGAATTGTTTCAATATATTAGGAATAGAGAATATTCTGATTAACTGAGATGAGTATAAATGAGTATTACTTAGATTTTTTTAATTTTGAAAACAGGAAAAAAGGTATGTACATGTTCATTTAGTCTCGTCTTTATATTTATCTCTCTTTTAAATAACTAAAATATCTTAATTTATGCAGTATCCTATTTTAAATTTTATTTATATAATTAAAATTTCTTTATTACTATTTGATTAAAAAATGCATATTTTTAATATTAAATTCTTGATGCGAACACATATATACTCATTATAAGAGATAAAGAAAAACACAAATTTTATATTTATCAAATATGAGAAACATCAACCTTGAAAGATAGCAACCTTCTATCTTCATTTCAAAAATCAAGATAAAAGTTTCCTGGTAATAATATCAGAGCCAAGCATAATCCAAGGTAAAATCTCTAAAAGAAATTTCAGAAAACTTAGTTTTTCCATTATTTGATTATACACTTAGTATCAAAGTCCCCATGATATAAAATTGTAAATGCTTAAACTTCAGAGAAACGTTCCTCATATTCCCCACAACTATATTAAAATGGATAATTAAAAAATTTGCAAGGATGTTGCATTAGACTCGGTCAACAATAGCATGTTAATTAACAAGATGGCTTTTCAAACGTATCTTTCCTTTTCATTGTCTTGCAAATCTCCCGCACTATTAAACCAAGTTTCTGCACCTCTTGCAGATTGCAACCACTCCTCTCTAAATATCTCATATAACTAGTCACCCCCTCAAAGTTTTTGAACTCATCAACTTTTACAACATCAATGGGGAATAAAAACTCAGCAACTTCAAGGGCACGTAGTGACCAGAGAGCAAAGCTAGGTTCAATAGAACCACAACCGCGCAATGTTATTTCAAGGCAAAGGCAACTCTCAACAAAGTCAGAGGTGGTGAATGTTAGGGCGTACCCAACAGAAAAACAAGGTGAGAAACCATTATGTGATGATCACACTTTCTCCAATTACATTCAACGTACTAACTATAAAATCAGGAGCAACTCAAACATTGGTTGCCATGAGGGCCAGAGAGACCCTAAGTATGCAGATCATGTGACTAATGGAATCAACAACAACAATGAAAACGAAAGAGACCCTTTTTCAGATTATATTCAGAATGCTAGGAAGAAGTTGAGAATGAGAACTTTATCTAGAAATACTTACTGAAAGAGGGTAGACCATGAGCATTCAATTTGAGCTAAAGCTACTTGAATTGTAGTAATGTAATGTTGGTTACCTTTTTATCTCATGGATGGTGTGCCTTCAATCTTCGTCGCTGAGTGGAGTGAGCTAGAATAAGGAGTAACTCTTCCGTATTTCTGGAGCAGTTTCGCTTGCGTGTATTTACCTTCAAATTTTAACAAGATCAAACTTCTGAGAACAGCATTTAACAATGACGAATTATTCATAGAAACATCTCCAATAAGTAAAGAACCATTGGCATAATGTAAGAGATATCTCATCCACTCCCCAACCTTACAACCAAAAAATTCCATCCCAGATCGTGGCTCATACATTTATATGAATTTAAACATTTTAGTGTTACTTTATAGGATAATACTATGCAGCCAAAATTCAAAAAGAAAAAGTTCACTGTAATAAAGTCTGATTGAATGAATTTATATAATTAATTCTTCAAGAGATGGCTAATTTCTACAATTAATAACAACCATACATTTTGTTATGTAATATCCATGTCAAGTTCAAGTCGGATCACAATCTTTATAAATGGAGCCTAAAATTTAAAACTTGTGGCGTAAACAACTGTGAAATTTTCTGATATGAACTGAAAAGTTTCACAAACTGTATATCAACCAATCCATTTCCTGAAATAGGGCAGGCACGATGTCCCTTGGCATGGATGAAGATGAGGCAGACTCCTATCTGAATTCATAGGAATATTGGCACCAGAAGCGTTATAAGTCCATTCATCGACCACCACCACACCAGATGTAAGGTTATCAAGTTCCATTGAAATAAGCATTGAAAGCTTGCAGTACTTGCTTGACAACACAACAAATCTGATAATGTCCACTGCTGTTCACATCAGAAATCTACAATTTAGTGGTCATCTTCATTGGTTCCAGGGCAGTTGGCCAAAAGGGCATCACTTGATTCGTACTGAACAAATAAGGAAGGAAAAAATTATCAGAGTTAGAGGCTTATTTCTCAATCCAATTGGATATGCTATCTCATCTGATAAAAATATCTTAAAATGAACTGTTACTCACTACCTAGAAATAAATCAAGTATTTACTCACTTTGCATCCACAGAAGAGACAATAATTAAATTCATCCCTCAGTTTCATCAAAACATCGTTCAATTCCTGCATCCATTACATCCCCGTCACCAACACCATCAAAATTGCAATAAATACAAACGTAGACTAACTAAGTTCACAATAATGAGCTCAAAAAAATAACAAATAAATTACAATAATTTCTGTATTCAGTTTCCAGACTATTTTGGGCAAGAAACATAAATGAGAACCAAAAACTGGGTCAAAAGAAATATAATATAAATGAAAAAGTTATGGTTAAGTTACATGCCTCTTCTGTAATTTCTTCCTCTTCTTCATCCTCCGAATCATCATCATCATCCTTTTGTGGCTCCAAAATTTCCCTATTTTCCAATTGGTCAAGGGCAGCCTTTGCCTTATTATAATTAATTATAACTCTCTTACTCTGCCACTGTGACTTCTGCCTAGACCCAAATTCTTTCATTAGGTCCTCCTCTTTCATCCTTTTCCTGTCCATCATGATTACCTCCTTTTTCCTCTTCTCCTTGTGGGGATCTTCTAATCCTACACCAGCTCGTGACCGCCGAATTTCAATTCCCACTGGTTCGGCCCTGCCTGAGCCCTGCTTGCCAAGGGCAGAACCTGGAGTGTAACCCATCTGTTTGAGAAGCTTAAACCCAATGTTGGATTGTGGTATTGGAGCTTCTACTTTTGCTAATGTTTGCTCATCCTCTTCTTGTTGCTTCCTTTCTCTTTCAAGTTTTCGCCGTTCTTGCCAGCTTAGAGTTTTCAACCTGTTCTTTGAAGGGTTGACCGAAGGATCTTTCTTGCTGGAAATCTGCATGAAATAGAGCGATTTAAGATCACTTTGTATGTTAATAGTAAATTGTAAAATGAAAGGCTAAGGAAAATTAATCATCTGGGAATAACTCCTTGAAAAGGCAAACATTATAGCCCTCAGTATTCATGCTTCATTTTTTAACTGATTACTCAAATTTGGTCTGCCTAAGATACAAGCGACATAAACAATGATCCTCAAAGCTTAAAATGGATATCCGATCATCCCGTTGATGTATCTTTGAACACCAATTTGATCCCTACAGATGTGCATTTACATCAATTTTTAATTCAAATTCTTCAAAAACTAACTTACAAAGTTGAGTGTACCTTTCAAGGTTTAATTTCAAATATTTACTCTTATTTTTTTCTGAAAACAGAAGTTCTGTACACGGCCTACTGCAGGTATATAAAAAGTGGGAGAAAAAACAAAAATGCACACCCGCACATACACACACAAAGTTACGATCTGCACCCACAATTGTGACTGCACATCAAGGTTTTATCAAGTCTCCGAAACCGCAATTGCAGCTACATTTGTCTCCAAGATCAATGACTGAGACAAAATTGCAACCTTGACTACTACAGAAAAGCAAAATTTCTACAACTTAAAAAAAAACAATTTTTCACCCAAGAAACGTTGGCGCATCAGAATTACTGTGCACGGACACCAAACTGATTAGCAATAACATAAAGCGCCAACTTTTTCAGAGCTCAAACTTCAATTCCAAGACCAAATTGTAAAACCATGTGAAACTAACTAGAGGGGCAAGGGAAGGGGGAAAGTTAAAGACCTAATTTCATTCATACGCCATGGCAGAATCAAAACGACAACAGAGAAGGGTAAAACGGTGAAGGAACTATTAACCTTTTTGGATGAAGTCATATTGGGCGGGTCGAAAACATCGGAAGGAAGAAACTGAGAAAGGTCACCCATGTAGTCATCTTCTTGCTCCTTGTTTCCTTGGGCACCGTTTTCTCTCGCTCCCTTCGCCGGTGATGAAGCCATCGCCACCAAAAACTACAATGAGCTTACGAAGACGCGTGCCGATCATGAATGTGCTTCTAAATGGGCCCGTCAAGCCCATTGATTGCAATTCAATTTCGGTAGACCCAACAGAATATTTGGGAATAAGTACGGGTGGGCAATGCGGGTCATTGAATTTCTTTCTTCACCTCCATACTTTCTTTATGTACTTCCATACTTTTAGTCAAAGAATAAAATTTATTCTTAATAAAATTTAAATTTAAATTTAAGTTCCTGCATCCTTAATTGATGCCTTCGTTTTAATGCAGATAATATTTCGAATTCTAAATTTAAAAGTGGTAATATCTTTTTGAATTGTAAAATTTAGAATACAAAATTAATTTCTAAATCTTATAATTTAAAAACCAAATTCAAGAAATGGTTTTTTCCCTTATATATGATTTTGAATTATTTTTGTTTATTTACACTTTTATTCTAGACAATATAAATGATTTATTTAGTCTTTAAATAGGTGAGATTTTCCTACATCTTACTTTACCGAAAATAGCTTATTTGGGAGAATATATTAAAATTAACTAATCTCTCATCTAAATTCTCACCTTAGTAAGATTTTTTTTTTATTTACACAAAATTCTCTTAAAATTAACCAATTTCTTTTTAATCATTTTTGGTTGGAGTTAGAAATATAAATATAAGCATTTCAAAACTTAGAATTTAAAAAAGTTAACAAACTCTTTAATATATTTATCTCTCGGTGGTAATACTTTAACACCCAAACCCAGTAAAATACATACATTATACACCCTAATAAATTATTATTTTGATTATATTTATTTGATCTTTTAATTTAAAATATTATTATAATCAGTTGTAGGTTCTTTAGTATTTGAGTGAAAAAAAAACTTGATTAATGTTTATTTAACGATCGTGTTAATATTAATATTTTAATTATTTATAAAAATTTATAATTTAGTTAATTTTGAAAAAAAATTATTTTTTTACGTTTTGTTTTGTGAGTATTTTCTAGTAGATAATTTTCTATTTTTTAATTTCTTTTTCTAGTAGTTTTATTTTAATAAAAAATTATTTATTTAATTATTCAATTACATCTATTGTTAATAAGTAACCAGTTTTATATAAATTAATTGTAAAATAGTTAAAAAAATGAATATTAATCGTTTTAATTTATGATAGATAAATTATTTCGTTATTTCGATTTTTTCACATTTAGTACATCTCTTTGAAATTAAACTACAATTATTTTTATTTATTTATTTTTAAATAAAAAAATGAGAAGGAACACTCATACTTAACTAGGCATTGCGCGGGAAAACAATCAAATCACAACGAACTCTTATTCGTGAACTCTCCCTCTCTCGCAACTGCAACTATCACAGTGTCACTGCATTGTGCAAACGATCACTGTGTCGCTCGCATGTGAAAACGAAGAATAAGAATCAGGTAATAATCTCGTTCCTTCCTTCGTTAATCCATCGATCGAAAACCTTAGGCTCTTTCTTTTTCTCTTCATGTCGTTTAACTCAACTCAATTCGATTTCGTGAAGAAATTGGAAAGAAATGGTTTGCAACTATGTCTGCATGAATCTCGCACTCGTTGTCTTCTCGGCAACTTTGATTTCTCGGTCTTTCGCATTTACGGATCCCGCTGACGGTAATTTAAAGATATGTTCATATTGTTCTTGATTTCTTGTACAGTTCTAGACTAATCTTTCACTCACAATTATTGAAATTGATTAAATAGCTTTGTGATATGCATTTGCATTGTCTTTGAATCTCATCAGTTTCATGTTCACATTGAAGAAAAAATATGTGGTTAGGATTCTATTTTGACAGAATAACCAAAACAGTAGAAGAATGTTTGTTTTTGTTTAATTCATATAGAGTTGAAGGAGACGGGACAGATTTAGATAGACAGAAATAAAAACTATTTGCTTCGTAATCAATCTCATTGCAATTGATCTCGCTTTTGTACAGCTCACAATTTACATGAGATTCTGATACTAAACTGTATATTTTCTGTAATTCTTTTCATAAACAGTCGCAGCTCTTCAGGATCTGTACACGACCTTGAACAACCCTCTGGCGCTGAAAGGATGGGACGGTAATGATCCTTGTGAGGAATCTTGGACGGGAGTAGCATGTTCTGGATCATCAGTTATACACCTGTAATGCAATGACTCTGTCGTTACACTAGTATTCATATTATAAAGCCACTAATAAATAAACCTATTATACATGCTCTCTTCTTCATGCAGCAAAATTCAAGGATTAAACCTTACCGGGTATCTTGGAAGCTTCCTCGAGAATCTACAAAACTTAAAGCAACTGTAAGTAACTGTATAGCTTTAAGTTCTTATGTGGATGGTATTTGTCAAGATCAGCGATTTACTTACATCCAAATTATTTTGGTTTCTGTAGTGATGTCAGTTTTAACAACATACTCGGTGAAATCCCTCAGGGTTTACCTCCGAATGCCACACATATGTAAGACTACTATTCTTTTCTTTTTGCAGCTTCGTGACTGTTCTGTGCTTGCTGTTTAAGTACATTTACACCTGTATCTTCGGCAGTGGGTTTTCCTGACAATTTTTTCCTATTTCAGAAATATGGCTTGCAATTATTTCAGCCAAAATATCCCCCATTCGTTGTCAACAATGACAAAACTAAGACACCTGTGAGTTACCTTAGTATTGATTTTAGTCCAAACTTGGTAGAGGACATAATAGAAATATGGAGTGCTATTAACCAGTATATCCCTCGTATCTGTTGATTATGACAGTGTTATGAGTTTTACAAATGGCTGTGAAATCATCATACTAGTTGTCTTGCAGGAATTTAAGCCACAATTTCTTGTATGGACCCATTGGCAATGTGTTTACTGGCTTAGATAATCTCAAAGAAATGTATGTTTTCTTCCCCAGTCTTTTGCTATTGCATTTTAATTAAAATGAAAGGAATCGATGATCCAATTAGTCTGCTTAAAACCTGATATATATTACTAATCTCGTATATTATGTAATAGACGATGAAGCCAACTTAAACCTCAATTTTTTATAACTTATTTAAATGTCGATTTTGAATAACTTACAAGGGAAAGAGAAGAGTGTGTAGCATATATAGACTAAATTAAAAATAAATAAAGAAACTAACCAAAAGACATGACACGGGGCCTTTTAATCGTTCCCCTTTTGTTGAAAGGCAAGAATAAAGAGTAAGGCGCTGTTTTTTTTTCGCGTTCTTAGGTTAGCTGAAGTAAAGCTTATTATGAAATTAGATTAGTCCTGAGAAAGTGAGGCCACAAATTGTAGATGTTTTGACTATATTGGTTAGATATCAATCTGTCAAGTCACAAAGGATGATTTCTTACCATCAGGGACCTTTCGTACAATAATTTCACCGGTGATCTGCCAAGTTCATTTGGTTCCTTGACAACCCTGGATAGATTGTAAGTTTCAGCTTTCTTACACCCGTATCATGTTACCTAAACATCATAAGTATTTATAGTTCATCTCATACTTAGACAGGGCTTTTTTTATGTAGGGTCATTTTTTTTTCTCTATACATCAGGGTCATGTTGGTTTCATCTGTGTAGCTTGGTGCTTATTTGCAGATTCCTGCAGAATAACAGATTCACCGGATCAGTCACCTACCTGGCTCAGCTTCCACTCATTGATTTGTAGATTATCTCTAAACACTTTTCGTATTGTAGGATTACAGCTCTATTGTTCTCTAATTTGTCTATTTTGTCAGGAACATTCAAGACAATCTGTTTAGCGGCCTTCTTCCACAGCATTTTCAGTCCATACCAAACTTATGGTTAGTAAAAATAACTATTACTAGTTTTAATCGCCTTCAGTTTCCTTACTGGATATGAAATAATGGACACAAATCGGAAAGTAACATTCCACCTCTTAATTAGGATTGGAGGGAATAAGTTCCAAAGAGTGGACGACTCTCCTCCCTGGGCATTTCCTTTGGACAACATACCCCTTGAGCAAAACACTAGTCGCCCACCCATAACTCAGGCAAACGCCATTGAGAACTACGCTCCTATTAGAGTAAGGAAACAAAAGAAGAAACGTATCGGTCCCGGAGGAATAGCTTTTATGGTCGGTACAGGAACATTGTTGGCAACAGGTTTCGCTCTTTTCATTGCGATCCGTTTGAATAAGCGTTATACAAAGAGACTGGAGAACTATGAAAGCGACCATAGTTCATTTTCTTCTAATCCAATCAGTGCAACCAAAGGTATCTTATACAGAGCATATCACTGAATCACCTCCTAATAACGTTAACATGATCTCAAAATAACATTGCTCATTCCAAACAGATTTAACACTAAAATGATTGAATATACAATAAGATTGGTAGAAGGGAGTGAGTGTAAAGAGATACTAAACATGTATTGCCAAATTTCACTCAATTTCTTTATCTTTCAGGAGTCCTTTCTCTTTCATTTGTCAGGATGCCATTCCATTTACTAGTTCTGTAAATCCATTTCCATCTTTGATCTTCCCTTTCTTTTTCTCCCCATTTTTCAGAAGATTCTACTACGGCAATCGATGAGAGCCTGCAAATCCCACCTTACAATGCTGCATCCCTTTTGGGTCCAAGGCGATTAACTTCCCAAACCCATAAAAGGACTGGGGAAACATCAAGAAAAAGTTTTTCCGGAAGAGACAGATTCAATGGAAGGACAAAGGTTTATACAGTAGCGGAGGTTCAGGTGGTTACAAACAGTTTCCATGAAGACAACCTTCTGGGAGAAGGATCCCTTGGTCCTGTTTACAGAGCTGAATTTCCAGATAATAAGGTACCTTATAAACCGTAAATAACGTTGATTTTAAAACCGTTATTTCAATTTATAGTATAATTTCATTCTTCTTTTTAAAAGGTTTTAGCCGTGAAGAATATCAACATGGCGGGCATGTCTTTCAGTGAAGAAGAAAAGTTCTTAGATGTCGTGTGCACGGCTTCCCGTTTGAAGCACCCTAACATTGTTTCACTTAAAGGCTACTGTTTGGAGCATGGACAACATCTTCTTGTCTTTGACTATGTCAGAAATTTAACTCTAGATGACGCTCTTCATAATACAGCATACAAACCTTTATCGTGGGGCGCACGTCTCCAGATCGCTCTAGGCGTTGGTCAGGCCCTGGAGTAAGTTACATGTTGCTACCCAGAATTATTTTTCGTTAAATATGAAGTACAATCATGTCTCAACTCTCAACCGTGACATACACTTATGTTTGCAGCTATTTGCACTCGACGTTCTCCCCTCCTGTCGTCCATGGCAAATTAAAGGCTACCAATGTTCTTCTGGACGAAAACCTCATGCCTCGTGTTACTGACTCTGGCTTGGCTATTCTGAGACCACTGACAAGCAATAAAGTCAAAAACCGGGTATCTTTCTACAACAAAAATCGGCATACTGTTTAAATAGGCTACTTATTGCTGTCAAGATTCTAGTGGCTGAAGTTATATTATACACCCGCGATAAGGCAATTGTCTGCAATGCAATATCAAGAAACATTAATTTTACACCTGAAGTATTTAAAATATAGCTTGTGATAGACAACAGTTGCATTAAGTCAAAGTTCATAATTGGTTTTTGCTTTTGGATGATTTATCATGAAAATAAATGACCGAAATAAAATCTGGTTTGCCAGAAAGAGAAAAAAATAAAATCATAAAATATTTTTCCATAAGTTAAATGAAATTTTTTAAAAGGTCTATATGTAACCTTTTGCAGATAACTTATAAATAAACTAATTTAATTTTTTTGAAGTTGTCCAGAGAGGTAAAAAATATGCTTTTGCACTTTCTAGTAAAGCTTAAATCTACTTGAATTTATAAAGTTATAGTTGCAAAATGAACTATAACCTTGATATTAATTTTAGTATGTCATTGACATAGATTCACTGATTAATTTATTGACTGAAGAAAACAGGCTTCCGAAATTGATATTAGAGATACAGGATACAGTTCCCCTGACCATGACCAACAGGGAATTGGCAGCACGAAGAGCGACATCTTTGCCTTTGGAGTGTTGCTTCTTGAACTATTAACAGGAAGAAAACCTTTCGATGGGTATACCTTTCTCTATAACCTTATGCCATTTCATTTATTTGTTTAAGGTTTGCTGAATGATAACCTTTGTTTTCCATGCAACACAGTTCCAGGCCTAGGGAAGAGCACTATCTGGCAAAGTGGGCTTCATCAAGGCTTCATGATAGTGACAATTTGGAACAGATGGTGGATCCAGCAATCAAACGGACATTTTCATCCAAGGCTCTTTCTCGTTATGCTGATATCATCTCCCTCTGCATTCAGGTATTACCGTATTAGCATTCATATATGCAAAAAATTTGACAATCATTAATTTCTATACACTAATTACATGATAACTACGTAGTTGTTAGGTGATTATATGGGATAATGGATTGTGAATACATCATGACTCTATAGATATAGATAGAGTTTATTACAAAATTAAAACTTGAATTTACTCATGATTGTGTGTCGCCATTTTGGTTCTTCATATTATGTTCACTCTTTTTTCTGGGGGTTGCAATAAATTTACGTGCCTCTTATGCAGCCCGTAAAGGAATTTCGACCTCCAATGTCTGAAATCGTGAACAATCTAGTATCATTTTCTCGAAAGCTTGTTTCAAAGAGTGGTGCAGCAGATGGAACTGAACTTGATCCACTTGAAATTGAAAGGTCTTTTCACACAACCAGCTCCCGCTTTAACGGTTCACCCGCTCTGAGCTATGTATCCGCCTGATGTGTAAACTGGTTTAACTCCATTTCTGCTCTTTTTTTGCATCGCCTTTGGCTTCTAAGGCACAATTTTAGTTCCTTCAATGCATGAATTAGCTGGAATCTCACCTCTGAAAAGCTTTATGTTGTTTTAGTCATTACCGTTAGAACCATTTGCTTAATTAGTGTAACTGGTTATTTTTTACCAATTATTTTTTATCAGGTTATTTTTTATATAAAAATTTAGATAACAAAATATCACTAAAATATAAAAACCAGGGACTACTATTTTTTTATTGCAATTAAATAATATCAGTTTCAGACGCTCAATCTCGACACATTTTCATTTGTTCTTTTTTGAAGAAGACTAATTAGTATAGTCAAGATGGATTATATTTTGAATGTTGAGTTCTGTTAATGGCACACCCTCTTTGCTATTTGAATCTCCATATTCATACATGAATAAGGAATTTTTATAATATGATTTGAAACTCTGTGCAGGATATTAAAGTTGTAAACAGAATAAAAGATGTAGATTAAAATATGTAAGTTTCAAATAAATTTTGGCATAAGGTAGCTGGAGGATTATTTTAACGGTTTTTCTCCTCTCTTCTTTTCATTCTAGCTTTCATTGCTCCCACATTACTTTAAAAATCTTAAGAGTCACATCATAATTAATATTTTATTTGATTAAGAGAAAATTATGAAGACATAAATATATTATTTTGCTATTATGACTTAGGTTCTTAAATTTTATATTAAGTCATTATACTTCAATTGAGAGATTTTATAAAACTCGAGTTTTAAATTTATGACTATTGTGAATATGATTTTGTAAAATGTGAACTAAGCACAAATGAATGTACATTTCCTTATATTTTCATGTACTTTAATAGTATTATAATGATTAAAAAGAAAGACAAATGTAGCTTAATTAAACATGCTAATCAAGATTTAGTTAACATATTAGATTAAGAAAAATTATCTAAATTTTTTATGACAAAGTTGATTAAATTATGTTGTAAAATTAATTGCAAATTTGATTTATAAATTGTTCATTTTATACTATTAAGTTGATTCTTTCACTTAATAATAAATTGATAAAATTTGTTAGGTCTCTAATTATTTTAAAAAAAATAAGTAGGATTAAAATACATGACCGAATACATTATTAATATATAATTCATATTACATATGTAGCATAAAATTAAATTGTCGTGTAATTTCTTAAAGAATAATCAAGTGTAGTTCCCTTTGCTCAAACGCCATGGGTTTGAACTCCTTTAATGACTCGAGTTTATGAATAAAAAATAATTTAACCTTTTCATAAAACTTCGTTTAAAAATAGAATTTCACTAATCGACTTTAGCTTTCACTAAAAGTGTTAGAAAATGGTTGGTTAGAAATTCTTTCCTCTATATCCTTAACTTGTGTATAAACTAATACATATAAATAAAGTTTTTCATATAACTTTTTTAAATTTTTATTATAATTTTTGTCTTCTTATTTTCCTCACCTAGAAAGTCAATTTTCCTTCATCCAATGCTTTATTTTGATTTCAGGTACATTTCATTTGATTCAGAAACACACTTTATCCATTATTGAGGCATGTCCATTGCCCAAATATAGAGGCACGCAGGTCGTCCTACTGAATCAACTCAGCTCATGCATGGTCGGAATCCAAAAATAAAGGAAGTTAGAATGGACAAATTGAATAATTGCATAAATCAAGGAAGAAAATGGCATCAAGAATGCTTTAGTCTGTTGCCTTGTGCTAGTTGTTTTAACTTGTTCAGTTTCCTGCATATTCCTCGCACACAAATTATTCCTTGTCTTCAATGACATGGCTCCACATCAACTGATATTTCCCAATATTATTCACTAATGATTTTGATAGTAGTAAATCAGATATTTCGCAACATTCTCCAAACTTTTTAGTGGTCACCAAGACTACTAACAACTCTATCATATCATATCATATCCATACTTGAAATTCAAAACTAATACTAATAATAATAATAAGCCACAAAAACTGCATCCACTGATATCTTCTTGTAAAATCAATATGGCACAACAGCAGAATAAAGTTCCTCATTCAGTAAGAATTATCAGCGCATGGCATTGTCAAAGCACTGTTCTTCATCAGAAATGAACAGGTAAAGTGAAATTTTCCTAAAGTTATTTTGGCCAGCCACTGTCCACCTAAAAAGCTTGATCATCATGGAAGTAAATTCCTCTTCCTCATGCTCCAAGGCCACTAGTCAAAATAGCGTTGATCTCTCCAATTATATTAACTGGTCTTCCATCAAACATCGATGAAAGTGTACTCTCACATAGTTTTTTCAACTCCTTTGTTTTTGCCACAGCCGAATCCTGAAATCACTTAACAGTTAATTTCACTTCAAGACCGGGGAAATAACATATTTTTGTCCGCATGAGTATCAAACAACAAAAATAAGGAGAATGGAGAGAAATATGTGTTTTAATTTGTATTGCTTATTATAAAGGTAAAAATATGAACATGTTACTATTTACCAGAATAAAGTGTACATAGTAATAAACTACTGTAGGGATTAAATATCACTTCTTCTGCAACAAAAACAACAGGGACACAAGAGAAAGTGATAGAGCGAGAGAGAAGGTAGTGTTTATCCTGCAAATTTGAAAATCATTTGAACACTAAAAGATTCTCCCCCCTCATAAATAACTAGCACACATAGGTATAACTTACTTGCTTGGACCATGAAGAAGATAGAGAATTTTGCAGTTCCATCCGTTTAGTAGCCAAGTCCTTCAACCCCTCCCTCAACTTGACTTCATGATGTTTCTTTTCCTCCAATGAATTGACCAGTCTGTCTAGAAATCTGAAATTTGGCCCAACACCACAATCAATTAACACAGATCAGATCATATACAACAGGAATACTATTAAAGAAATAGCTAAAATAAAGCATTTGACACAAGGTTATCAAATCTGTAAACTCAACTCGCAAATAGTTTACTTCACATGAAAAAAAATAAAAATTCCAGCATATATGCATTGCCTTAATCTCCCCCAATTTAAAAAAAAAATCCCAATTAAAAATTTCCCCGGTCTGCTGCCTTAATCTCCCTAATTAAAACAAAATTTCCCCAATCTGTTACCCTCTTCTTCCCAATTAAATCAAATTTCTTCAATTAAAACATTTCCCCAATTTGGCTGCCCTAATATCCCTGATTAGAAAACAATCTCTCGCAGCAACCAATAATGCACCAGCACCAAGAGTCCCTACACCCTAATACCAGACGACCACCGCATGGTCGGAACTCAGCGACCACCGCATGACCATTGCATGATCAAAATTGAGACAAAGGTGGGAACGGATGCATGAAGACCATGAACAAAGGTGAGGCAAGCCACCACAAACAGAGGTGAGGCGAGCAACCACAAACAACGACGAGGTGATCACGAACGCAATGAACAACCACAACGCATTGACCTCAACCAAAGTGTGTTTTGGGTTTAAAAAGAATCCCTCTGGACTCACCAACTCGGTCACAAACTCGTGAATTTACAGCGAGTCCATCGAGTTTGCTGCAGCAAAAATGAGTTTGCTTGCAAGTTAACTCATCCAGGGTAAGTGGAAACGTAGACTTGGACAAGTTAACGAGTTAACTCATGAGTTTGATACACACTAAACGCTGTTAGTATACTTAATGTGGTTTTTTTGAGTAACTTCCAAAATCTAACAAGCATGAGTCATTCACTCCATACATTTTAGCATTTTGAAAATTGTAGAAAATAGAAAATCATGCATTAACATGCCATCCGGAACTTTAGTCTTTCAAGTTACATAGTAATATAGAAATAGACAAAACGAAATTCACCAAAAAAAAAATCATCTTAGTACACTACATAATAAATCAATGTTATGCAGGCAAAATATTCCAAACTTCAAAACAAATTATATCCAGTCCAACTATGGCACAACTTGAATAATTATGTTTGGTTTTTGTTTGAAACATAAATCAGTTGTTTTCAGTACATAAACTTGTAGTTCCACATATTAGTTGATATTTTTCAAAGGACAATTCCAACCCATCTAATAATCATAGAAACGCAAATGTGAGAATACATCCCACATAAAGCAGTACCTTTTGGAGTTGAGAATCATAATCAGATCCCTCGTCTTCCTATTTGTCAGCAATAAAATTGCCAAAGAAATATCACTTTGCATTGTTTCTATTGCATCAGCTGCGTACTGCTGTAGTACAAAGGGAGCAACTGCCTGGACTTGATTTTGCAAGGACAAAGTTTCATCATTCCTCAATTCGACCAAACGTTGATTTAAAAAGGATTTCACCTGATGTCATACACAATAATTACAAATTTAAGATTTAATTTGATAATAAGAATGACATCATATAATAAATTCATACAGAGCAGGTAACTGTTTACAAGCAAGAAAAATAACATAAAAACAAAATTTGCTATAATTACGTATCTTTCTCTATATGATTATTGAAAATTATAATATCAAAATCAAGAACTTAACCAAGTAAAGACAGTAAATTAGCATAGATATTATATACCTCATATAGATCATCCAGAATCTTATTTCTGTACTCCGTATCTAAAAGTTGGCTCCTTTCTTCCTTGTTTTTTGTCAATTGAGATAGGGCATCTGGAAGAGATGTCTGAGTCTCCAACACTACAGTTGGGGCACCATCATCATCAATGACATCAACCTGAGGAGTATCCACACTAATATCCCAAGATATATCTGCATGTGAGCCTAGTTCTTGGTTTGATACTGTTGGATCAGATCCAATATCAGAGGCATTAATGATTTCATAAGGACCCAATCCATTACCATTATCGTCTGCTTCTTCTACAGTTCCAATGTCCCAATCAATTTGTGAATTCTCCACAGAAATATCCCAGTCAATGTCAGGCACATCAATTGCAGGATTCAATTCATTTTTGCTTCCATAAACATTCACATCACTAATAATCTCAGAGTCAACAGCAACATTTAAAGATGGGGGATTTTCACGCATATTCTTCAAGTTTTGTATTACATCTCCCAAAGATCTCTGCAGTATCATTTGTCATCATAAATAATGAGTATATTGAACCATGTCAAAAAGAGTTTACTAATGATAACTATAAAATGAATAAGAATTTTTTTTTCTTACATCTTTTTCAGTGTGAGCATCCCTGACAAAATTGGAATAATATTCAATTGCCTGTGAAATGTTGTCATTGTTCACAACATCTAGAATATTGCGAAACGTACTTGGAAGTAATTGTGCTGTCTCCAGAAGTTCTACTCTGACATTTTTCCCCTGCAAAACAATATAAGCATACACCATAAAAATAAATTGCATTCAACACAGCGCAACAATAACGATAAAATTTTATCCCACTATGTGAGGTTGGTTATATGAATGAAATCCCTTTTCGGACTGCTACATAAATTGTTTCTACACAACACAAACACCCAAAAAAATCAAACCTGCAATCCAAGCTCCTGGCAAGCTTCGGCATATTTGGCCGCTGAGAGCGCAGCACTTCTTTTTATATCAGCTTCCTTGCGATCTAGCTCTAACAGCTGCTGCTGAATCTTCTGAACCTGTTTCCTCTGATAAGGGCTTCACAATGAAAGCAAATACTCAGCAACAAAAAACCAAACCCTTAAGACATGAAAAACCAAAAGATGACAATGCTCACATTTCATAGCTCACATTTTGAATGAGAATCTGCGCAGCCTCACCAAGGAAAACATGATCCTTCTCAAACGACCGCACGATTGCTTCCCAAGCACCCTACCAAATAATAGCAGCCAAAATTAGGGACAAAAGGATTACTTACACGGATTTATTTTTTTTTGTTATGAGGTTACAGGATCAACCACCAGAGGTAAACTTGCTTGAGCAAAATAGAACACTTAACACAGTTGCATAACTAAAACTGGAACTCATGACCACCAGTGCAATTAGAAGAACTCCATACTAGCTGATCTACATATGTTCTATAATATTAATATACATAGTATGAATGATTATAGGGCACATTTCTGTTAAGTGTATCTCACCGCAGCACCTGATAAGCGACCAAATATGTTCCTGCTTTCCGAAGTAGACTTCAAGAGAATATCATATATCTGTTTGGCCTCCAAATATCCAATCCCTGAAAGTAGCATTGCCACTTTGCTCATAACAATTATCTAATTTAACTTAGCCACCAATTAAACATTCATAATTTACAATCACTGAACAAAACCCATTAACACATTTCGGTTAACACGCATAAATTTCGAACCTTCGGAGTCTAGGGTTTGGAAGAGGGGATCAGAGTCTTTGGGGAGGGAAGAAAAATCCTTGGAAATTCGGGCCCTGATCGCCGCCACGCGCTTTCGCCAATCCGCCGGTACTCGCTTGCGATCCACCAACCATTCTGCAAAGGTCGAAAATAGAATTCAGCAAACGAGAAAATTAAAATTAAAATTAAAAAAAAAATGGGTAAAAGGAAAAGACGAAAGAAATTGGAACCTCCGAGACGAGAGAAAGTGATGTCGATGGGGAGATTGCGAACGTCATCGGAAGATTGCATTGCGAATGAAGAGATCGGAACTCGACGACGGAGTGAAAGGGTTGGTCGTTGGGAATTGGGTTTGGAATTTGCAGCGCGCTGTAGTCTACGACGTTCAACACACCACTCCCACCTTCAACTCTTTTCTTACATATTTCATATTTCATACAAAAATTATCAATGTAATTAATCAAACATCTTAATATTGAAGTTGTTTTAAATATCTCAATAACACAATACCTCTACACCTATTAATAATGTATTAGTATAGGATACACGTATAATGTATAATATACTGACACTACTATAACATTCATAACATTCATAATATATGTACCGGTAAATATCTATTTTAAAAATATTTAATTTCAATATAATTTTAACACAATTTAAAAAAATAAATATATTATATTTAAAAAATTAAACTTATTATATATATTTTTATTATGATTATAAAATTAAGAAAAAAATCATTTTTAATCAATTATAAAAAATATTTTTAAAAAAAATAAAATAAAATATATTTATGCATGTACATCTTTATTATTAGTTTATATAATTTATAATTATATAATATATAGATTTTTGTTATTATATATTACATGTATATTATATTTTAAAGGTTATATATATTTTTATTAATTTTTTTATTAATAATGAATAAAAAGATTCAGAGACTTAAAGAATATCATTATTTAGTCTATTTAGATTACTGATGCTAGTTTTATAAATTTTTCTTATACATACATTGTAAATTGTGATAATACATGCGTCACAACCAGCAATATTGGTTTGTTTTGATGTAACTGCTAATTTAATTTGGACACCAATAAACTTATTTTATTAAGTATAATACTCACTTAAATTTTTAAACACTTATATTTTTATATAATTAAAAAATTAATTATATTTTTTAAAATTAAATATATTTTTTTTTTTAGTACTAAAAGTCAAAATTTGTTTTTTTTACTAATTTAAACTTTAAAATATTTATAGCAAAGCATTTTAATAATTTTTTATTATAAATATAGAAGAGACTTAACTATAAACCAATTCATTGATAGCCGACCCTAAAATAGTGTATGTATTAAAACAAAGCAACATGCTTTATAATACTTCACTTATAAAAGTATTGGAAACTTAGTTAGAAAATTATATTTTAGTAGATTAAAAAAAATAAGAATTAAAATATGTTCTTATTGTGTTGGAGATAATTAATTTCTTCTTCTTTTCCTTTTGGCTTCTCGTTCTTTTGTTGATTAATTTTTTGTTATTGGATCAACTAGTTTGGATTCTTTGTTACTTGGGTTTAAGCTTTTTATCAATTATTGAATTTGGATTATCATTTAACTATTGTATATTTGTTAACTCTCAGTTACTAGAATAGACATTTTATTCACCACATACGACCTACTTATAATATTAATGGTTGAACTTTTACTTTTCATACATTATCTTTATTAAATATATTTTTAATATTATCTGAAAATTTTCTCCTTAACAAATAAAAAATAATTTATTTATTTATTTAATTGTATAAATAATTGAATAATTTCTTTATTTTAAAATGATTAAATAATTTCTTTATTTTAAAATGATTAAATAATTTCTTTATTTTTACAAAACTATATATATATATTAAATTATTGTATATTTTAATTATTTATTTATAAAAATAAAATTTTAGTTATTTTAGTTATTTTAATAACAAAAATGTGAAGGTTATCACTAATAAAAATAATATTTTTTTATCATTAAAGTATAAAAGAATGACGAAAAAATTTATATTAACAAAATAAAAAATCACTTCTTTTATTTAATACTAGCGGGAACAAAGGCATTTTTTATTTCTATTTCTTTAGTACTTTTTTTTATTTTTCAAAAATAATTTCTCTTAATAACATTAAAATGAGAAGTTAAAAAGTATACCGTTAAAGAGTAGTGTGTATTCGCATTTTTTATTTCTCTTTTTTTAGTATTTTTTATTCTTCAAAAACAATTTATCTTAATAACATTAAAATGAGAAGTTAAAGAGTATATAGTTAAAGAGTGGGTTAATAAAATAGTGGAGAACGGTAATTAAAAGTTACATATGGTAAAGAGAATGAATGAATTTTTCAAAATTTAAAATTCAAAATTATTATTTGAATTCAAAACCGTCTCTCAAAATAGAAAATAATTAAATAGAATTTGAGTTTCATATTTTTTTTATAATTTTTAATATTTTATTAATTATGGGTAAAAATATATGTATTTGGTAATAGTTAAAATTTATTTAAAACTACAAACTC
>Ga0123342_1004331_pt1 | contig 21727 bp, 15 predicted proteins | sample Turbeawhitnodule_FD_89960 | JGI IMG/M metagenome (GOLD analysis project Ga0123342, IMG submission 89960) | Root nodule microbial communities of legume samples collected from Mexico - Turtle bean Mexico white nodule | ecosystem: Host-associated > Plants > Roots > Nodule | place: Mexico: Nepantla...
AAATATTACAAATATTACAAATATTACAAATATTACAAATATTACAAATATTACAAATATTACAAATATTACAAATATTACAAATATTACAAATATTATAAATATTATTAACATTATTAGCATTATTATTATTATTATTAATGTTATTAATGTTATAAATATTATTAACATTACTAATATTATAAATATTATTAACATTACTAATATTATAAATATTATTAATAATAATAATATTTTAGTTATTTTTTAATTAAATTTGAAATAAGTTATGTACTGGACCAAAGCGTTGGGCTCTCAGATATCGGCACCTGTGTTAAGCAGGTCAACTCGGTGGTCTGGTTGAGTTAATGGGCCACATAAGTGGACTTCAGGAATGCGTGCGTTGAAGTTCATTCAGATATATAAGGCCTGATCAACGAGAAAGTGCATGTGGTGTGTACAGTATATTCGGGTCTAGCACAAGTAAATATTTTCCAAAGACGCGTAAGTCCAAGAGCGTTAAGGTTTTTGGGGATAAGCTCCATGCATGATACGTGAAGGTTAGTAGCCTGTAGTAAACAGCTAGTACATGAGTTGGTACCCTGACGACCATGCTATTAAGATTATGCACTCCAAGGATTCAGATTGTGTGCGGTTGTTGTACTAAGATTGTGCACATTGTAACAGACTCTCCTCCCATCAAACCTACTTTCACTTGAGATAAGGTTCTCGTGAGAGAAGGGTTGTTAGAAGAAGTAACCTAAAAGTAGTCTATAAAAGGGACTTGAGATCCCTGGTAAAGGTACACCGTTTCTAAGACTAAATGTAATTGCTTACTTACTCATTGTTTCTATAAGCCATGTATTGACTTGATCGTCGGAGTGCAATCAACAGGTAGGGCCCTCTCTGTTTCAAATGGAGCCGCGTTCCAACATCCTAGGTAAATAGCAAAATCCAGCAGAGACAAACAGAGTCACAACCTATTCCCAGAGTCACAACCTGTTCCCAGAGTCACAACCTGTTCCCAAAGTCAACCGGCGACCAGGTCAACCGGCAAGAGGCACCCAGTTTGCAAGTCATCAACTAGGCAAATTATGCACAGAGCTCGGCATCAGGCAAGTGTTCGCCTCGGTAGAGCACCCTCAGACTAATGGGAAGATCGAATCTGCCAACTGAGTCCTGCTCAGAGGCCTAACGAGGATACTAGAGAAAGCTAAGGGAACTTGGGCAGAAGAGGTTCCTCAAATTATGTGGGCTTACCACACCACTCCCCAATCCACCACCAAGGAGACACCTTTTAGCCTAGTGTATGGGTCGGATGCTATGATCCCTGTCGAGATCCAGGAATGTTCACCGCGGTTCTAGAACTTCGTGGCCGAGGAGTCTAACAAAGAGAGGAAGGTGAATTTAGACATACTCTACGAGGTGAGAAAGGAAGTGCGCATCAAGGCCGAAGCCTTAAAGAGAATAGTGGAATATAAGCAGAAGTCCAAGCTTAGGCCCCGACAGTTCCAGGTCGCCAACCTAGTAATGCGCAAAGCTCACCCCAATCAGTTGTTGAATAAGTTGTCTCCCAAATGGATTGGCCCATTCCGGGTGATAGAGGTACTCGGGATCGGAGTGTATAGACTCAAGACCTTGGAAGGCGGGATTATTCCCCGAACATGGAATGAGGCCAATCTTAAGTTTTATTTAAGTTAAATATGCTATTGTATGCAATATGAACGTTTAAGGGGACACTCTTTTTCCCTTATCAGGGTTTTTTAATGAGGTCGCCCAATAAAAATTTATTTGAAAAATATGTTTGCAGTATCTTTTATAACAATGAAAACTCCCTTTAGGGAGCAGAAAGGTTCATAGCGATTCAGGCGTGAATACCTCTTGCTCAAAGAGCTCAGGTAACCCTGATAGCCGATCGCCATTGTATTGGCACGAACCACAGTGAAATCTCCCTTTAGGAAGCAGAAAGGTTCATAGCGATTCAGGTGTGAATACCTCTTACTCATAGAGCTTAGGTACCCCTGATCGCCGCTCACCATTGTATTGGCTCGAACCACGTTGAAATCTCCATTTAGCAAGTATAAACATTCATAGCAATTCACGTAAGAGAACCTATTGACCAGAGAGGCTCTTAGCTCAGGCGTGTCAAAGGAATTTGTCTTCTGTAAGTGAAATTGTTTAAGCTGGGGACGTCGGACCGTCATGGTAAAGACTTCACGCCCCGGGAGTGCTGGTAAAGGGTGCAGAGCAACCCATATCGGCACAGGAAATATGGATTTGAGGGGAGAATTAACTCCCCGACCAGCCATCCTTATCTTCTGGGAGGGATGCGTGAAGAGAAGGTAAAGTGGAACACCCACTACAGCCATGTGGTCCAGGTCGACCATGTCAAGAGTACGGTAACTCGTTATAGTGAATCAGAAAGATTATCTTGCTAAGATAGTTAGTTGTGCATCGCAAATCACCTTTTTTGTGATAGGATTTATCATTAGATTTAATCATGATATTTGTATTGCTTAAGCGTGAAGTGTCCAAATGCGTTATCATTAGTTGGTTAAGCCATGGTAGTCGTGTCTATTAGAAAGCAGGCATTATCAATGTGCTAGTCAAGCTATGTAAAGGGAAAGCATAATGACATAAACAAATTGTGCACACATATATACAAAGAATGGGAAATTGTTTTTGAAGGCTATAGAAGGAGGTTGGTCACAAGGAAACCTAAGGATGCTCTTCCTCTTCATCTACTAGTCGACCATCTGCCACGATCTTGCCCACTCCAAGTTGGGAGAAGTCTGACTTGGGGTAGATGTTGATCAAGAGTGATCAAGAGCTTTGAAGAATCCAAATCCAAGGTGTTTAATGAAAGGTTGTTGTTGCTGTTGTGTGTGGGTGGGATCTAGGTAGATTAAAGTGTGATCCAATCTTTTGTTGAACCTAAAACTGATGTGGATTGAAACCTTTTTGAAATTAAATGTTTTTCCAACTAAGGTTGCTTTGCTCTTAGAAGTTTTGAAAAAGGTTGAAAGATCTTTGACTTGGTTGATTTAACTGTATAAACCAAATCAATCGATTGTTTCGTGTTTTCAACCGATTGTTTCTTTAAAAATCCTAACAGAATTCAGTTTTGAATGGTGAATCCACACCTAACCAATGCTATTTTATTTAATGCTTGGCCTTGCCCCTCATGGTTTGGACTTGGGCTTCTTGGGCTTCTTGGGCTTGGGCCTTCTTGGGCTTGGGCTTTGGGCTTGGGCCTCATCTTTTGAAAAGACTAATAAGAAGAACTTTAAATGCTTTGGCCCTTGTCCATTTCTTCTGTTGATAACATCTTTTTGATTCTCATCAACACTCTTCTTGGAATCAAAGAGTGATGCTTTTTCCGCCTTCAAAAAGCTTGCTAGAAGACTACAAAACACAAAAAACAGTAGCATTGGTTCTATAAGAAGTGATCATGGAGGGGAATTTCAAAATGAGAAATTCAGCAAATTTTGTGAAAAGATGGGGATCCTACACAACTTTTCTACACCAAGAACTCCTCAACAGAATGGAGTAGTGGAAAGAAAGAACAGATCTCTTGAATAATTAGCAAGAACCTTGCTAAGTGAATCCTCCCTACCCAAATATTTTTGGATTGATGCTGTTAGCACCTTTTGTTATGTGATGAATAGAGTGCTCATAAGGCCAATCTTGAAGAAAACTCCTTACGAACTCTTCAATGGAAGGAAGCCAAACATTAGTTACCTAAAAGTGTTTGGATGCAGTTGTTTTGTTCTGAATAATGGGAAAGAAAATCTGGGAAAGTTTGATGAAAAAGCTGACAATGGAATCTTTATTGGCTACTCCTCAAATAGTCATGCTTATAGGGTCTACAACAAGAGACTCATGATTGTAGTAGAATATGTTCATGTGGTGTTTGATGCAGTTGATCACAAAGATATGAAATCCTCGAAGAACAACACAGAAGAGGATGAACAAAACATCATTTTGCAGAAGCTGGAATCCTATCCAGAAAAACAACCGATTGATTCGTCGAAACAACCGATTGAAATTCTGCAACAGGATGAGTTGCCTAAGGAATGGAGAATTCCAAGGGATCTTTCGGTGGAAAACATCATAGAGCAGATAAAGGAGGGTGTTTCTACACGAAGTACTATCTCAAACTTCTGCAGGCACACGACTTTTGTCTCTCAAGTTGAACCAAAGGAAATTGAAGAAGCACTTAATGATGTGCAATGTGTGGCTGCAATACATGAAGAGCTGAATCAGTTTACTAGGAATGATGTATGGTTTCTTGTTCCCAAGTCAGATGAGATGAACATCATTGGATTTACATGGGTCTTCAGAAACAAGTTAGATTAGGCTGGTGTGATTACTAGAAATAAGGCAAGACTAGTTGACAAAGGTTACAATCAAGAAGAAGGAACTGATTATGGTGAAACCTTTGCTCCAGTTGCAAGATTAGAAGCTGTAAGGTTGGTGCTGGCCTTTCCTTGTATGAGTGGATTCAAACTGTTTCAAATGGATGTTAAGAGTGCTTTCCTCAATGGAATCATCAATGAAGAAGTCTATGTTGAACAACCACCGGGCTTGGAAGATCATCAACATCCCAACCATGTATACAAGTTGAAAAGGCCTTGTATGGGCTTAAGCAAGCTCCAAGGCAGTGGTATGAGAGGCTTAGTAACTTTATTTTATCCAATGGCTATGAGAGAGAGATGATTGACAAGACTCTCTTTATCAAGAAGTCAAATTCTAAAATTATCTTGGTCCAAATCTATGTTGATGACATCATTTTTGGTGCTAACAAAGATAGTTTATGTGAGGAATTTGTGGTTGCCATGCAAGATGAGTTTGAAATGTCTATGATGGGGGAGCTTTCATTCTTTCTTGGACTGCTGGTCAAGAAATCCAAAGATGGAATTTTCCTATGTCAATCAAAGTATTGCAAAGAAATTCTCAATAAATTTGAAATGGAAAGTTGCAAAGAAGCTAGCACACCTATGCCATCAAGTTGTTATATGGATGCTGATGTGGCTGGAAAAGGGGTAGATCAAACCAAATATAGAGGATTGATTGATTCCTTACTCTATCTCACAGCAAGTAGACCGGATATCATGTTTGTCGTGTATCTTTGTGCAAGATTCCAAGTAAATCCAAAGGAATCTCATCTCAAGGCTGCAAAAAGAATTCTCAAATATCTCAAAGGAACAACCAATGTTGGTCTATGGTATCCTTCTCACTCTCCTATACACTTAATTGGATATTCTGATTATGATTTTGCAGGGTGTAAGTTGGACCGAAAAAGCACAAGTGCCATTTGTCATCAGATCAAGTCTTATTTCTTGGCATAACAAGAAACAAGCTTGTGTGGCTCTTTCCACTGCAGAATCTGAATACATTGTTGCTGGAAGTTGTTGTGCACAAATTCTTTGGCTCAAACAACAGCTAGAAGACTTTGGCTTAAAGATTAGCAAGGTTCATTTGCTTTGTGACAATACAAGTGCTATAAATCTCACAAAAAATCAGATTCAACATTCAAGAACAAAGCACATTGAGATTCGTCATCACTTCATAAGGGATCATGTGAACAATGGAGATTGTGAGATGAAATTCATTGAAACAAGACTGCAACTTGCTGACATATTCACAAAATCTTTTCCAAAAGACAGGTTTTTCTTTTTAAGAAATGAGTTAGGCATTCTTGATTCACAAACTCTTTCTTAAATCTGTTTTTATCTTCCTATTTCTATTTGTGAAGACAAATAGGGGGAGCATATGATTTATGTCTTGTCTTAAAACTGTTGTAACTCTGATTTAAGTATGCTTTAAATTTCTGCTGCATATGCTATTTGATTTGATGCTGCAATTTTGATTATTTTGGCATAGTTTGTGGATGGTTTTTCTACTCTTGTGGTTATGTAGAAAACTAGTTGATGTGTCATAATAACCTGCTATTAGAGATGTTCTGGATTGCATAATTTCTGTTTTGCAGATGCTGTTTCAGATTCAAACAAGATCAACACAAACAACCAAGGATTTGTCTTCATCAAATAGGGGGAAATTGTTGATAAAGAGTGATCAAGAGCTTTGAAGAATCCAAATCCAAGGTGTTTGATGAAAGGTTGGTGTTGCTGCTGTGTGTGGGTGGGATTTGGGTAGATTAAAGTGTGATCCACTCTTTTGTTGAATCTAAAACTGATGTGAATTGAGTCCTTTTTGAAATTAAATGTTTTTCCAACTAAGTGAAAAACAACCTGTTGTTTTGTCGAATCAACCGATTGTTTTCCTCTTAGAGGTTTTGAAAAAGGATGAAAGTTGTTTGACTTGGTTGATTTAACTGTATAAACCAAATCAATCGATTGTTTCGTGTTTTCAACCGATTGTTTCTTTAAAAATCCTAACAGAATTCAGTTTTGAATGATGAATCTGTCTTAAATGCTATCTAACTAAATACACTCCTTCATTAAATGTTTTAACCAATCTTTGGAAAATATAAATAGTTTGTTATATGTTTATGAAGTGTATGAAACAGTTTTGAGAAATTTAGTTTGACAAATTTGATATCAAGTTTTCAAGATTCACATCAAGCTTTGGATTTTCAAGTGAGAGTGGAATAGGATTGCAATTGTATTCTTTTCAGTTGTACTTTGATCAGGTGTAATCCTTTCTCAATCTTTTGTATTTCAGTTGTTGTATTGCCAAAGAGTGTTGTGTGTTCTTGAGGTGTTCAAGATCAATACTCTTGGTGTGGTTTGCCAAAGGTAGTGTGTTTCTTGAGGGGTTTAAGGTCACTACTTTGGTGTGTGGTGTTTATAATCTGATTTGATTGCTTAATGGATTACCTAGTGGTTTCTAGGAACTAGATGTAGCTCTTGTTGTAAGAGTGAACCGGTATAAACTGCTTATGTGCATTTCTCTTTCTCGGATCTCCTTTAAATTCTGTTTTTCAGTTGTTTATAATTTTACTGGTATAAACAACCGATTGTTTTTCTGTGTTTCTCTTTAAAACAATTTGTTTTCTTGGCTAAACCTTCAAAAGTTTTCGAAAATCTGTTATAAACAATTCACCCCCTCTTATTTAAGGCCATATATTCTAATAGTAGATACACGTGGCTCGGGCAACAACATCCTCAAAGCCTGCCGTGTAGGAGTCAGTGACATCACTCATAAGGTCTTCCTTGGTTTTCCACAAGAGCTCATCCTTCTGCCTGGCCACCTCCTCGTCCCTCCCAGCCAACTCTTCCTTTAGCTTCTCCATCTCACTACGGAGTTCATTGTTCCTCGCATAGGCCTCTTGGGACTTCCCAAACAGGAGAGTCTTGGTCTCTTGATGAACTTTTCAAAGCTCCTCCACCTCCAACGTGAGTCCGCTGACTTGTCGTTTGAACCTTGCAGCTTGGAGTGCTTCCTCTTTGGATAGTTCCTTCATTTTCCATAACTTGGAAAGGAGAAGACAATTTGCAACTCGGGTTTCCCCAGTTTTCTAGTCTTCCTTTAACTTTGGAGGAAAGCAACATTCTTTGAAGGAAGGAAGTTGGGTCTGAGGAGGGATCCCACTAACCTTCCTCTGAGGCACTTTCTCCCCTGCCCTCCTACACTACAATATCAAGAGCAGGGGAAGGGTTGGGTGGAAAGTCTCGGTACGAGGCAGCTTGGTTGTTCGAGACAGAGTGGGCAGAAGTTGCAGCAACATCCGTTCGTTTTCTTTTGAAGACGAGTTCAGAACAGGTTTCTTCGTCTCCAGAAAGGCGATTTCAGCCACTGCTTTCAGTTTTTGGTCCTTAGCAGAAAGGGCTTGGGTGGCCTTCTTTTGCTTGGCCAAAGCAGCTATGTTTCTTCTTTTTTGGGCATCCAACATATTGCCTGCATGAGAACAAAAGCAAAGAAGAATTCAGAAAACGCACACATACAAGATATTACTAGCGGGAGTAAAGGGAAGGGGGATACCAATGTATGCCATAAGATTCGTAGGGTTATACTCATGTTTTATCAAGGTGGCAGTGTCAAACACTACCTTGAGGTTGGAGAGGAAGAGGCACACCTCTCGTTTTCGTTAGGGCAGGTCTTCAAGGCGTCTGGGTTTTTGGAATAAGGGTTCCTCAGTCCAGTATAGAGGGAACCCGTCCAGGAGGATTGGATCGTTGTCGTTGCAGCGGATTTTGAAAAAATTGCCCTTGAAGCCTTTGTATGATTGCTGGAAGAGGGTTAACAAAGCTCTCCCAACAACCCCGTTGAAGCTCACCCATAGTTGTCGACTTGGTCGTTTGGCTTCAAAGAAGTATAAGAACACTTCCACTAATGGCAAATGGCCAAAGTGGTGGCACAAGATAGAAAATCCCCGCACAAACGCCCAGCTATTTGGGTGTAGCTGGACAAAGGCGGTATTGATTTCGGTGAGGAGGGCTCTTTCGAAATTGTAAAAGGGAAGGCGCAGAAGGAGTTTTTGGAATACGGTGGAGTAGAAGAAACAAAATGGGCCATCTGGGTCCGATGCCTCATCGCAACAGACAGGTTCATCTGCCCTACAAGGCACAACCCTAACGAACTTATCGTCCTCTCTACCAAAACGACATTTCTTTTTAGGGTGTTCGCTCTTTCTATACAATACTATTTTCTCACGAGTTGTGAACTCAGAGGTTTCTTCTAAAAGAGGACTGGGAGCCCAGGGATACATGGTTTTGTAATCCATCATACAGGAAATCTAAACCAGAGAAAGAAAACAAATGAATACAATACTTAGATAAAGAAGCACATGCGTTTTGAAGAAAGGCACGATGAAGTGAAAAACAAAGGCATTTGCAATCATAAAACATGAGAAATGTAAACAATCCCAGTGCAGTTATGAGCAGATTAAAGGCATTTGAATAATGTGGCAAGTTAAAAGCAGTTACAAGATAAAAACGCACCTTGATGCGATTGATGAAGTGAGGCGAGGAAGTGGGTTTGAGGAAGAAAGAGAGCAGAGTATTCGAAATAGAAGCGCGAAGGGGAATGAAATAGTGAAGGGAGCGTAAGATTTCGAAGGGATAGCGTATAGTGGAAGTGCAAGCGGCAACGTTTCCCAACTTTGCTGATAGCCACGTGTACGCTTGTGATGGAGTATGGTGAGACGTCACCTCAAAACACTGTGTGCATCGCTTTGCTCATAAGACACGTAGGTCGCCATGGGCGAACAATTAGCCTCTTCACTAAAACAAGTTTCAGCTCAAGCCTAGGGGGCTTGTGTACTGGACCAGAGCGTTGAGCTCAGCACTCGGGTGATTGGACATCGACACCTGTGTTAAGCAGGTCTGCTCGTTGGTCTGGTCGAGTTAATGGGCCACGTAAGTGGGCCCCAGGAATGCATTCGTTGTAGTTCATTCATATATATAAGGCCCGATCAATGAAAAAGTGCATGTGGTGTGTATAGTACATTTAGGTCTAGCACAAGTAAATATTCCCCAAAGACGCCTAAGCCCAAGAGTGATAGGATTTTTGGGGATAAGCTGCATGCATGTTACGTGAAGGGTAGTACGCCTACAGTAAACAGATGGGCCCCATGATGCTGGTACATGAGTTAGTACCCTGGCGGTCATGCTATTAAGATTATGCACTCCAAGGAGGAAGATTATGTGTAGTTATTGTACTGAGATTGTGCACATTGTAATAGACTCTCCTCCCATCAAACCTACTTTCACTTGAGATAAGGTTCTCGTGAGAGAAGGGTTGTTACAAGAAGTAACCTAAAAGTATTCTATAAAAGGGACTTGAGATCCCTGGTTGTACACCGTTTGTAAGACTGAAACTACTTGCTTACTTACTCATTGTTTCTCTAAGCCCTGTACTGACTTGACCCTCTCTGTTTCAAACAGAGCCACGTTCCAACATCCCAGGGAAAGAGCAAAATCCAGTTGAGGCAGATGGAGTCACTGTTAGAATATATGACCTTAAACGAGAGGGGGGTGAATTGTTTAAAGGGGGTTTTCAAAAACTTTTTAAGCTAGAATGAAATTCTTTGCAAGAAATGAGATTTAGGAATTTAGTTAGCCAAGAAACAAAGCAAAATTCAGCAAAGCACTAGAAAAACAATCGGTTGTTTCTTCGAAACAATCGGTTGTATGTACCAGCAAATCAACAACAACTGAATTTAAATGAGTTTAAGGGAAGAAAGAGATACATAAACAGTTTATACTGGTTCACTCTTAAACCAAGATCTACATCCAGTCTCCAGAATCCACTGGGCAATCCACTAAGCAATCAATTACAGATTACACACAAAACCACCAAAGAAGTGACCTTGAACCCCTCAAGAAATACACTTCCTTTGGCACAACACACACCAAGAATGTTGATCTTGACAACCTCAAGAGCACACAACACTCCTTGGCTTACAACACCAGAAATTACAATGTATTCAGAACGAATTACAATTGTTACAAAATGAACTGAAATCAATACAAATGTAATCCTATTCCACTCTCTTTTGAGAAAACCAAAGCTGAATTGTGAATATTCAAATCTTGAAAGCAATCTCTGATAAAATCAAATTTGTTCTTCTTTTTCCTTGTTTGTTATAAAACATAAACAAACTACTTATAGCTTTCAAAGATTGGTCAAAGCATTTAAAACAGGAGTGCATTCAGTTTGAAAATCATTTAAAGCACACTCAACTAACAAAACAGATTATGTTAGGATTTTTAAACAAACAATCGATTGAAAGCACGAAACAATCGATTGTTTTGGTTTGACAGTAAGTCAACCAACCAAAACAATCTTCAACCTTTTCAAAAACACCTAAGAGTAAAACAATCAGTTGTTTCAACAGAACTACAGGTTCTTTTTCACTTAGTTTGAAAAGCACTTTAAACTTAAAAGATTTGAAAACACTTTAGCTTTAGATTCAACAAAGAGTGGATTACACAGATAAACTACCCAGATCCTACTCTAAACACAACAACAAATTCAGCCTTCCATCAAACACTAGGATTTGGATTCTTCAAAGCTTTTGATCACACTTGATTCAACAGTCACAACATGTTCTTAGAGTCAATTGGCGACCAGGTCAACCGGCAAGAACAAGTTACATACAGATTTTATCCGTATGTAACACTTTTAATTATGTTTTAATTAAATTTAAAATATTAATAATATTATTATTATTAATATAATAAATATTAATAATATATTTAGTTATTTTTTAAATAAATTTGATATAAGTTATATACGGATTTTATTCTTATGTAACATTTTTAGTATTTTTTAATTAAATTTAAAATAAGTTACATACAGATTTTATCCGTATGTAACACTTTTTTTATTGTTTAATTAAATTTGAAATAAGTTACATACGAATTTAATCCGTATGTAACCGTTTTTTTTAATTAAATTTTTAATACATTATATACGGATATAATCTGTAACACTTTTTATTATTTTTTAATTAAATTTGAAATAAATTACATACGGAATAATTCCTTATGGAATAATTTCAGTTTTTTAATTAAATTTTAAATATATTACACACGGATTAGAATCCGTATGAAACATTGACTTTACATACAAATTTTTATCCGTATGTAATAATCTGTATGTAATTCCAGATTTTCTTGTAGTGGACCTAGTTTCTAGAAGCTTGTAGTCATTTACACCCTTACCCTTCCTCTCTTCATCTCCAAGGCACTCATATCTATAAATAGGGTGTTTCCCCTCTCATCTTGGATTTGAAACATCAAAGCTCCCATGCTCAACACTATAAATTGCTATAACTGGTTTTTGATTTAAAATTGAAACTCTGATACAAAATTTCAACCAACTATTCCAGCAAAATAACCGATTGTTTATCTATGTTGCACCTTTGCATGTTTGACTGGTTTCTCACATTGATTTGGTTGATGTTCCTCTTTGGAAATCACCTAGTGGAAACTAGTTTGTGGTGCCTGATTAACTGCAATAGTTTATCCTGTAAACAAGAACATTCCAAAAAGCATCCCAAGGATTTGTCTCCATCAAATAGGGGGAGATTATAGATCATGGGAGCTTTGATGTTTCAAATCTATGATGAAGATTGAAGTTGTGCTGCTTTTGGTTTGGCTTAGTTTAAGTTGTTTAGAAATCTTATAAAGATCATTCCTTGTCCCTTGCACAAGCTTGCTCAATCTATTTTAAAAGAGAAAAGTCTTTTTCTAAGCAAAGAGAAAAACAACCAGTTGAAACCTCGAAATAATCAGTTGTTTGTCACTTAGCTTATTTAAAGGTTTTAAAATTATTTTTGACTTGGTTAAATAACTATCTAACCAATTCAATCGTTTAAAACAACTTTTCAACCAGTTGATTGTCACATTTCATAACAGCTTTTCAAAAACTTGTAAATCTATTTTGCAATTGAATAAAACTATTTTGGCTCATAATTGTTGCCTAGAACGGGTAGTTTTGAGAGCTATAAATAAGGCTTTTCTTTTAAAACAAAATACAGAAGATAGATATCAAATACAATGTGATTGAGATTGATTTTTAGAAAAGTTTTTCAAAGGTTTGCAAGATTTCTAAATAGTTGTGCACTAGTTCAAGGTCTGATCTTAGGAGCTATGTGATTTCTGTAAACTCAGGTGTAATCTTTTCCTTTCATGATTCTTGTATTTGTTCTTTTATAAAATTGTGAAGTGTGGAAATCCTGTAAAGTGAGAGGGTGTTCTGACTGAGGGTGTGTATAACAAAGAGGGTGAATGGTTCTTGTGGTATCAAAATCACCTCTTTGTGTTTGTGTGAGTTGTAATCTATGATTGATTACTAGTGGAACCCAGTGGTTGTTCTGGGAACTGGATGTAGCTCAAGTTTGAGTGAACCAGTATATATTGTCTGAGTAATCTCTCTCTCTCTCTCTCTCTCTCTCTCTCTCTCTCTCACTCCTTATAAACTGTTTGTTTTAATTCTGCTTTTGTTGCTTTCATAAACAACTGGTTAAAACGAAGTTTCAACCGATTGAAATTCTGCAAACAATTTATTTTACATTGTTTGATTGGCTTCCATGATTGCTTAATTTGTGTTTGTTAATAAAGCTTCATTCTTATTCAATCTTTGCAAAAATATTTTGACAAACAATTCACCCCCTCTTGTTTAAGCCATTAATTCTAACAAATGGGAGATTGTTGAACAAGATGATTTGATGTCTCCAAATCCAAGTGGAAAGCTTGAAGACCTTGCTGCTACGTATGTGTCTAGTTGTTTGAAACTTGTTAATTCACTCGTTAAGATTATCCAAGTTCATTTGAATTTTTAACATTTTGAAAAGATGGGTTTTCTAAAAAGAAGTGAAATTTCAACAGGTTAAAATTTCTAATCAACAGGTTGTTTGACACTTAGTGGATTTTAAAATGATTTGGAAAAGCTTTGTCTTTGCCTTGGTTGTCAAACAATTTCAACAGGTTGAAATTTCGAATCAAAAAGTTTTTTGACACTTAGTGGATTTTAAAATGATTTGGAAGAGCTTTGTCTTTGCCTTTTCTATCACACAAAAATCAATTGATTATTTCGATAAATTAATCGATTGTTTTTCTGAAAACCTTAACAAAATTTTGTTAAGTGGTTTCTCTGTTTTAAACGATTCCAACAACTTTTGGTTTTTTGTTGTAACTGTTTTAACCATTTGATTGGAAGATAAAAAGGTATTTTTACGCTCCTATGCATTAAAGAAGTGAGAGAGATCAATCAAAAACAATATTCAAGTTTTTAAAGAGCTTTTGGATCATCTCAAGTGTGGAATAGGATTGGGTCTTGTATTCTGAACTTTGATCTTGTGATTTATGCAGGTGTATTATATTCCCTTCTTTCTTGATAATTGTATTTTTGTACCTGTGTTGCCAATAAGTGTTGTGTGTTCTTGAAGGGATAAAGATCAACATTCTTAGTGTGTTTTTTTGCCAAGGAGTGGTGAGTGTTCTTGAGGGGTTCATGATCATCACTCTTGGTGTGTGTAGCTTGTAATCTAGGGTTCATTACATAGTGTATTCTCTGTGGTTTTTGAGGACTGGACGTAGCTCAGGTGTTTTGTGAACTAGTATAAACATTTTGTGTGAATCTCTCTATCCTTACACTCTTTAAACTACTTTAATTTTTTTTTTATAAAGTGTTGATAAAAACAACCGATTGTTTCGTAAAAACAACAAGTTGTTTTTCTGCATCAAGCTTAAAAACAGTTTTATAATTGGCTGGACAAATTTTCCATTGATTAATTCTTCATAGCTTTTCACTCTACCTTCAATACTTGCGAAAATCTTTCAAAAACAATTCACCTCACTCTTGTTAAGGCCACTAATTCTAAGAACTGTCATGGTCATCGAACACGCTCTAGGATGAGGCATGACAGTGGTGAAAGGACAACCACAACCTGTGTGGCGAGAACTGGTGGTGCCACTGGCCGAGCAAGAGCTTGTCGGAGGATGACATGGATGAACTAAAGGCGTGCATCTACCTATGGTTCATATTATGTTCAGTCAAAATTGACATGAAACTGTCGAACCCCATCCCCACTTTGGAGCTATACCTTGTTTTTAATAAATAGTACAACCACCTCAACTTCTTTAGGTCCTTCTATTTGTTGAACAAGGTGCTTTGATGTCTCCAAATCCAAGAGGAATGCTTGAAGACCTTGTTGTTGGTTGTGTGTGTGTGTTTAGTAGTCTTTGAATTGTTAATTCACTCTTTAAGATGATCCAAGGTTAATTGAATCTTAATCTTTTTGAAAAAATGAGTTTTCTAAAGAGTGTGAAATTTCAACCTGTTGAAATGTCGATTTAACCGGTTGTTTGACACTTAGTAGCTTTTAAAATGAGTTTGAAAAGATTGGCTTTGTTTTTACTTTGCTGTCAAGCTGATTCAACCAGTTGTTTCATTAATTCAACTGGTTGTTTTTCTGAAAACCTTAGCATAATTTTGTTAAGTGATTCCAATCCATTTTAAATGATTTCGAAAAAATTTGGTTTTTGATTTAATTGCTTTGACCATTTGATTGGAGTATAAAAATATTGTTTTACGCTCCTATGCATTAACTAAGAAAACAGTTTTCAAGATTTTAAAAAGCTTTTGGATAATCTCAAGTGTGGAATAGGATTGGGTCTTGTAATTCTAATCCTCTTCTTCCTTGAACATTGTATTTTTGTGTGTTGTGCAGTTTCAGAAGGTGGTTCTAGAAATGATGTGGTTTGCCAAAAGTGGTGTGTGTTCTTGAAGGGATGAATTCTCAGTGGTTAGCTGAGGACTGGGTGTAGCTCTTGGTTAAGAGTGAAGTAGTATAAATATCTTGTGTGAATTTCTCTATCCTTACACTCAATAAACTGTTTTATCTTTGGTTTTCAAATCTACTGGTATAAACAACTGGTTGTTTTGTGAAAACAACAAGTTGATTTTCTAGAATCAAGTTTAAAAATAGTTTTCTATTTTGTTGAATAGATTTTCCATTGATTAATTCTTCATAGCTTTTCACTAAACCTTCAATACTTGCAAAAATCTTTCAAAAACAATTCACCCCCTCTTGTTCAAGGCCTCTAATTCTAACATTATTCGTTTTCCCTTGTATCTGATAGCAACATTTCTAGCCCCATCACTATTTTTGATGCATGGGTTTATTTGGTTGTGAAGAAGACATGGTTGAAGCAATGGGCACATGTTGTTGCATGTACTATGCGTGAATGTTCTTCATCTTCGAGTTCATACCCTTCCGACCATGTTAATTAGGAGTTGAATACCTAAAGGTCGTAGGAACAATTGTGAATCAAATTGGACTCTAATTTGTTCATAGATAGTCTTTGATGCTTTCTTTCTAGATTTTCTATTTTATTAATATTAAATTATTTTTGTAAAACTAAATAATTGGGTTAACTTGATGTGGAAGAGAAAATGCAACGGTAGAGGATGAATGTGAATGAAGGAGAATGCGGTGGCAGAGACAAAATTGGAGTCCATTGTGGGTCTCTCGGAGGCGTGATAAAGGTGTCTTTGCCAACGTTGTTTAGGCCACTAATGAGTATGATTAGAGGGTTGGGGTTGGGAGAGAGGGGAGAGGGTTTTCAGATGTTGGGTTGAGGGTAAAGATGACGCTTTAATGGGGGAGAATGTAGGGAGGGAAAAGAACTGTGTTGGAATACATGCTGGATTACATGTGGAGACATTTGTGTATAACAGTGCAACTTTGTGTGCCACATTATTACTGATTAACTCATACAAATTTAACATAAGAGACTAAATTACATGCTTTTTAAGAAATCTTGGGACGAAATTAATTTTTTAAAAACACCACTAGACCAAAAGTGACTTTTTACCCCTTAATGTAAGGACCAAAAATGCAATTAAACCAATAAATTAAAAAGAAAAGAACAGGTTACGTCTCCTAGCTCAATGGAACAAAAAAGTATTCATTGTTTAGGTATAGGAAAAAATGAATCTAGCTCTTAAGAAGAGTTTAAACCCAGTTATTCACACGTTGTTTCAACTTACCCTTTCTCTGATACTACCCACGGAGAGAATATTTTTCAAACAAATTGTCAAAATTATATTATAACTTTAATAATACTTGGCTGATTAAAATGTCGAAACTCAACATAGAGGCCCATTCCCAAATTTCTAAACTTTCTTAGACTAAAAAAGATGGGGATCTAGTTGTGGATCAATAAGTGAAAGTCAATCTCTATATATGACATTATGTTAAAAATGTTCAAGTCACATTATGCCCTTAAAAACTTGTGATATTTTATGAGAATGACCTGGGTAATTTGATCATAACCTCGTTTACCATGGTCGTTATAATAAAACCACTTTCATTTATAGAGGAAATAAGTTTGTGGTTCGTTTTTAAATACCTTCACAAGTAGTGAAAAACTAACTACAGAAATAACTGAAAATTGAAAAACCTTTATCTTGAGTAGAACCAGAAATTAACATCAACTTCTTTAAAGGAAAACTTTGTGAAGAAATGCTTGTAATAAAACAACAAGATAAAAAATTTAAGCACCTTCATAAAATAGGAAAAAAATACCTTGGATCAACTATGACTATCTATTAGATAAGGACGAAAGAAAGTTTTTCTTTTCCATCTTTTATTTATTTTGTTCATATATGATTTGTTTTATTGTTTGATTGTTTTTGTAGAACAATGTTTTATCTTGGATGAAAGTAAATAAGAAAAAGAACAAATAAGGGTGCAGTCAATGAGCTTCATGCAAGATCTGAGGACATATCCCCTTTTCAAGAAGGAGGGCATTATGACAACCTAACTAAGAGGCTGTAGTTAAGCATAAAGAGGTCATAAAACTAAAGACCTGATTAGGAGCTTATTAGGAGTTTGGGCCTAATTGGGCTTGTTTGGATCTTCAATAAGGCATTTGGGCGCAAGTACAATTTAAAAGAACATCACTATGCAAGATTTTGGGAGCATAAAGAAAACAAGACCACTACCTTATGAATAAATGTACTAGTTTAGGAGTTTATAGGCTTTGTATTTTGGGCCAAGTAGAGTAGAATATTATTTGTGCCTTGTATTTGGGCTATAAATTTTTTTAGTAAAGATAACATAATTGATGGAAACCATTCATCCTCAAAACCATTAGCTAAGAGGGTGGGGCCTTAATGAAGAGATTGTAAATTCCTTTTCTTCATTTTATCCTTGTAAAAATTGTACATAGTAGTCAATGAATTATTTTTGGACCTTGTATTTGTGGTCAAGTAGAGTATAGTTTTGTTAAGGCCTTGTATTTTGGCCACAAATAACTTAAGGAAAATAGACCTAACCCTGGGAAGATTTTGGGCGGGAACTAGGTCATAAACCTTAGCTTGGGTGTCAATTTAGGTTAAAAAAACCCTAGTTTGTCATGCAAGCTAGGGTACTACTAGAAAATTGTTGAATAGTGACCGAAATCAGTGCCAGAAAAATGTGATCACTATTAGTGACTAACTAAGTGATCGAAAAATGTGGTCACTATCGGTGACCAAAAGTTTTTTTTTATGATGTAAATGACCAAAATAATGACTATAGTTTTTTTCATACAAAATCGGTCACAAAATCAATAACAAAATCGGTAACCAAATCAATCACATAAACGATCACAAAAAATTAATCATAAAATTGGTCAGAAAAATTTAGTCACAAAATCGGTGACTATACTAAATTTTTATTTCCCAACAATTTATGTATATTTCCCTCTTCCAATTTTCACACGCTCAACTCACTCCTCCCCCAAAAAAATATATTTATAATAATATTAATAATATTATTAAATATATTAATAATAATATTAATTATTATTATAATAATAACTATAATAATATTAATAACAATATTAATAATAATATTAATAAAAATAATACTAATAATAATAATAATTATTATAATAGTAGTAATAATAATAATAATGTTAATATTAAAAATAATTAGAATAATAATACTATTGATATTAATAATAATAATAATATTAATAATAGTACTAATAATAAACGTATTATTAATAATAATATAGTAATATTAATATTAATAACAATCTAGAAAAGAATCTCGTGAAGGGTCAATTTACAAATAGGAAAAAAACGAAGAGGAAGAAGAAAAATCCAGAAAAGAATAGGAATCTTTTATAATAATCCCTACAAACATAGTTGAGACAAAATCTCTAAAGGGGATAACAATACTTTAAACTCTTCTTTCAAATCAACTCATGATGTCAACTTTTCTTCTAAAAAATCACAAAAGCAATACTTTGTGATGTTGTTGCCTAACTTGGGCAATGAACAACACAAAACAAATAAATATATTTTTAGAAAGGGCACTACCTTTTTATACAAACCACAACAACCAGCAGATGACCAAGGACACATCAAACACTTCACAAAAAGTTCAATCATCTTAGTATACAAAGTCAGACCCCACCAAACCTCGAGGGAGCATCAACAAAAGAAGAACTAGATATAAACCAGAATATCAGAAGTTCTTCCTTCTTGTCTTTCCACATAGAGAAGTTATGTAAATAAATTGGGCTCATTTTAGGGGTCCAAGTAGAAGAATAGTCTAGAGTAGGTTCACATAGCATAAATGGGAGTGTACTTAGCGAAATGGGCTTGTGCTAAGCCCACTTTTTTAAGACAAGGCACCTAGAATTAGGGGTTTTTAACCTAACTTCTAAAAGCTACGCCTTAGGGGTTTTTCAACACCCTAGGTCACCACTCTCCCTTTCCATTCTTACCCTTCACCCATCTTGCCCTCCAAGGCACCCCTCCCTACAAATAGGGTGTCTTGTCTCATGCATTGACACATTGAAATTGAATGAAGTGAAGAAACTCTGTGTGAGTGTTTTGTGAGTATGAGTACTCCTTTTATCTAGGTCTTATCTTGAGTGCAATGCATTTCAAGTGGTCGTTCTGCACCACTTATCTTAGAGCCTCCCACCCTCCAAGTGGCGTGACACCATCTTCCATTCTCCATAAGCTTGCTCTATCTCTTCATCTTTTTGCCTTTTATTCCTTTTGGTTCTTCCTTGCACCATTTCCTTTTGTCTTTAAGTTCTTATTTATCTTCTTTTCATTCGGTCTTTCCATCTTATATATTCTTAATTCCGTACCATTGCATCATCTTCACCTTATAATTGTATTTTCCCTTTGCCCTCTAGAAGTGAACCTGCACACTTACTTAACCTCTTGGTTAAGTTCGTGTCTAGTGGAAATCTTTTTTGGGTTTCTCACCATAATTGTTAATCTCAAAAACCTTAATCAAAAGTGAAACCTCTAAAACGTGCCAATCTAAAATCAACTCACATATTTTTTTCTCTTCAAAACTTTATAAAAATAATAAAAGGCCTTATTTTCATATATTTTTCTTTAAATACATTTATGTTAATTTTCTTTTGATAGAGAAACTTATCCCACTTTTCTTTGATGATTATTGTAGGTTGACATTTGATCCTAGAGGGGAATAGTAAATCCAATAAATAGAGGTTGTTGTCATTGAGCATCCTTCAAATATGAAGATAAATCCTTCTCAAGACGGAGGGAATTGTGGAAACCATCCAGCCTCAAAACTATTGGCTAAGAGGATTGAAGAGGATGTGACCTTAATGAAGAGATTATAGAGCCTTGTAAAAATTGTACAAAGTAGTCTAGGAATTCTTTTTGGGCCTTGTATTTTGGGCCAAGTAGAGTAGAATTTTGTTTGGGCCTTGTATTTGGGCCACGAATAATTTAGGGAAAATAAATCTAACCCTTTGGAGGATTTTGGGCACCAAGTTAGGTTAAAACCCTAGTTTGTCATGCAAGTTAGGGTTAGGTGTTCCTTACATTAGCATGTGACACCTTTGCCACTTGTCAATCTCCTAATGGAGAGGATTTGCATTAGTAAGGAGGTGACATTTGTCACATTCTCATTTGAGAGGTTTTAAGAAACTTGCTCTCCAACTTAGGGTTAGGGTTTGAGAAGCTTGCCTTGCAAGTTTTCTTTTCCTATAAATAAGAGTCTCTTTGACATGTATTTTTAACCTTGATTTGAGTAATGAAATGTTTTTCAACTTTTGAGACACTTATACTTGTCATAGTTTTCTCTAGAATTGTCTTCTTGCTAGAAAAATTTCTAGACTCCTCCGAGTAGTCTTGGCCTAACCTCACTCTAGAAACTAAGTGTTGGTCTAACCTCACTTAGAATCAACCTCATAATTTTAATCTCATCTTTAAACTATGAAACAAATATAGACTTCTTACATGTATTGAAGAAGAACTTTGATCACTCCAAATCTCCATGGATTGCAAGAAGGTTGATTGTAGCTTAGTTTGGTGTGTTCTGGGGTAGTTTAAATTTGTTAATTCACTCTTAGTTTGAATCCAAAGCTGGTTTAATTCAAATCTTTTTGAAAAGAGTGTTTTATGTAGAAGCAGAAAAACAACCATTTGTTTTATAGTTTCAATCGGTTGTTTCATACTTAAGGTTTTTGAAACTAGTTTTAGCAGATTTGAATTTGGTTGACTTTGTTGTCAAACTAATTCAATCGGTTATTTCGAAAAAACAACCGATTGTTTTTTTAATTGTCTTAACATAATTCTGTTAAGTTAGTTAAATCTGCTTTAAATGATTTCAAACTGATTTGACTTTTATAATAAATGTTTTCAACTGCTTATTGGAGTATATATGTTTTGTTTTACGCTCCTAGCTTTAACTTTACAAGATCAAATTGTGAAATTAAGTTTTCTCCAAGATTGCTTAAGGCTTTGGATATTTTTCTAAGAGTGAAGTAGGACTTGCTGTGTACTTTGATTTAATTTGTACCAGGTGTGATCAATTGATGGAGATCAAGAAGAAGAAGAGAATGAGGTTGAAGTTCAAGATCCTCAAAGACACATTAGCTCATCATTCTTTTTACCTCTAAGGATTACAAGGAGCAAAGCTAAGGAGTTAGGTAGTAGGCTTCAAATGTTTTCTCTTTTTATAGTTTCTTTTGTATAAAATTGAAAAACATATAGAGTAGTATTTAGGAAGGTGCTAAAGAGGGAAACCTAAAACACCTCCTTTGTATAGCACCTTTAGGCGTTAGTTTTTAGGAAATATCTAGAAAGGTGCCTCTTCACTCTCCTTTAGGCATTAGAATAGGAAGAGTTAAAAGGTCACCCTTCAAAGCTTCTCTTGTAACTTCCCTTGTACTTGTGACCGGTCCTCCTCTCTATAAAAGGAAGGCTTAGGTCTTTGAAATAATAAGATTGATTTTGTGAGTATTGAACCTCTACCAAATTGGTGAGTGAATTGAGAGAGACT
>Ga0123342_1004332_pt1 | contig 21725 bp, 8 predicted proteins | sample Turbeawhitnodule_FD_89960 | JGI IMG/M metagenome (GOLD analysis project Ga0123342, IMG submission 89960) | Root nodule microbial communities of legume samples collected from Mexico - Turtle bean Mexico white nodule | ecosystem: Host-associated > Plants > Roots > Nodule | place: Mexico: Nepantla...
AATCTGGTTTAGCTCTGTTGGAGGATTGAAAAAAGATTAATCTTTAGAGAACCTATGAAGAATTCAATGGTGGAAGAACTTAGGATCAACCGCTTTTTATTTGCTATTTTAATCTTTTTTTTTATATTTTTTGCACAACTATCTCAAACCCCCTTTTTATCTTTATTGTTATTGCTAACTTTTATTGCTTGCAAATAGATTTTAAACCCTGAACAACTGATTTTACTATTGGATTCGTTGGGAGACGACTTGGGGACATTTGTCCACAATTATACTATTATCTCTCTAGTGTTAGACAAGTCTACGCTAGAATCATATTAATTTGACAGCAAAACAACAGCTATCAATTATATACGGAAAAAAATCCGTATATAAAACTGTCATAGGTAACTATTACATACGGATTTGGAATCCGTATATAATTACATACAAATTTTACATATGGATATATCCGTATGTAATTACATACGAATATATCCTTATGTAATTACATACTGATATGTATGTAACTATGCTCAAATTAAAAAAAAATGAATTGTTTTGAGTGAACTTTGACGGACGGTTAGATGGTTCAAAAATCCAAAATAAATTCATTTTTTTCAATTAAGTTAAAAAATCTAAATGCAATTATAATAGTAATCTTAAATTTGACTATAAACACTAACAACATTGTGGATTGTAAACACTAACAACTTGAAATCACTGACGTTGTTTCCGAAGGCTTCTTTTAGAACCCTTCTCATAGAGAATGGTTCTGAACCGGTACTCCCCACCACTGCCTTATCAGATCCATCAACCATTTCGACAGTTTCCACCTCTGCGGAGTCCAAAGTCATATGCTTTTAAATGGCGGGGGTCGAGGGGCATCGTCGACGAGGGTTTCCGACGATTTTTGGACAGTGGGTCGGTTGAGAAGCAGTTTCTTGCTTGTGGGGGAGGGTTTCGAGGGAGAGGGCAATGTGATTAAGAGAATAGAAGATGAGGTCGTCAGCGGCCACGCCAAGGGAGTGGAGAGAGTCGTACGACGAAGAGGCACAAAATTCATCCTTTTTGTTGAGGGAAAGGTGTAGAGAAGAGGAAGAAGAAAAGATGGTGTGAGAAATAGTGTCGTTTAGTTACTCCTCTAGGTGACCAAATTCTTCGATGATAATGGAGGCTGAAAATATTGTTTGCATAAGGAAATTAGTAAATGCTCACTGCAACAACCCAGAAGGTGCCCAACAACATTATCAGAATATGGAAACTGTTACAGACAATATTATAATGGTAAAAAAAGAAGCAACAAATATTAAGGCACTGGAGAACTAGATGCGTCTGGTGTGGGATATGAGAGTGAGAAGAGTTGGGTAAGGGTTGTTATGAGAAGAGTTGACGATTACAAAGTGCTAAAAAATGAGAGGGTTAGGTCTATGCTAGGGTTTCCAAAAGAGAATGTTATGGAGGGAATAGGGGAAATTTTTTTCGGAAAAAGATTAATGCTATAGAGGGAAAGAAAATGCTTACATGTTTTTTTTAGTGTTTTTCAAAATCCGTATGTAACACATTATATATGAATTAATTTTTTAATTAAATATGTAATACCTTATATACAGATAGAATCTGTAAGTAATTATTATTTTTTTAATTAAATATGTAACATGTTATATACGGATAGAATCCGTATGTAAGAATTTTCATTTTTTTAATTAAAAATGTAATGTTATATAAATAAATATAATTTATATGTAACTATTCCTGATTTATGACACCAAAATTATATATAGATTATGATTATGTTCGTCTGTAATTACTTTTGGTTTACATATAAAAAAATTCATAAATAATATTTATTCACATGAATTAAATCCGTGTGTAAATATTCATATGAAACATTCAATTTAATTATTATTCGTATATATAATTAATATGTAAATAAAGAATTTGTTGTACTACATTTAAAAAAAATGTAATATTTTAAATTTTATCTGACATATAAAGATGGTATCATTTACAAAATGTTTTATGTTTATTTCTATTTCTTTATTGCCCACTTTGATTCTTTTTAACTTTTTTAAATGTAGTGATTATCTAACTATTATGAGAGTATTAAAGGGGACGTGGATTCTGTATACAAACAATAAAAATAAATTAAAGCCAGTCTAAATTATATATATGGAATATAATAAATATACAATCTATATACAAAAATTATATTTATGTACGTACAACAACCACTTTAAATGTTTGACACGACAATAGTAGAAATTGGTGTACTGAGGAAGGGCTCCTAGAATAAGTTGAACAATAAATGATTTGACTATTGTTTAGTAATGTCAATTTCACATGAGAAAATATATAATACACATTCTTTTATTCTCATGGGAATACTTTCAAACAAGCATTATAGGAGAGAACATGAAAAAATGGAGGGTAAATGATGATTTATATATAGATAGATATTTTTCATAACCATGATTTTTTCTATTAATATATAAGATAAAAAATAATATTAATATATATATATATAAGTAATAATAAATAAAAACATTACTAGCAAATAAAATATTTTTTTCTCCAACTTCCTTTATTTATTTCTATACTATATAACTTGTAACTTAAGCCTTAGACTTTTCTTACCTTTCATCGTTTTTCGTATACAATTTCTACCTTGCCTTTGAATGAACCATGGGTAGCTTCACAGAAACTTCTCCACACACATACATATACATATATATATATATATATATAACATTTAACCTGGTTTTCCGAAATATAAATAACAGTATAAGTGTTATAAATGTTGAACGGATATTTATATAAAACTTATCGATACGTATAATTATTTCAATTTAATTTATATTTTTTATTTTGATATATAGTTTAAATAATACAAAACAAAATTTTAATTAATTATGATACTATATTAAAACTTGACTCTTGGACTTAAGTTTATTGAGATGATTCACAATATATTATTATTAGGGTCTCTATTTTCCGAGTGCATGTTAGAAATGTAGCTACCAAGTTTAAAAGTGAAATGCTCTTTGAATAACACCTTCTTTGGAATATGTTTTTAATTAGTTAATATTTATTAAAATGATAAAAATTACGTAGATTTCACATCTTATATTAACTCTTCCTATTTATAGCTTAATATTTCTTAATTAAATTTAATTAATAATAAATAGCGTGTGAGTAAATATATTTATTCATCCTTCATGGTGCACTTCATGATTGTTCCACGTTGAATGTGAACATGCCAGGTTGCATTAGAGTTATTTGTCCTAAAGAATATTCTGTTATTCTGCAAACGGTTGAGTCTAATCCGTTTCCCTCGGTTGGTCATTGTTCCATGGTTTATCCGGTAAAAGGTTTTTTTTTTTTTAAATTTTAAATTATATATATTATTATAATTATATTTAATCATCTAAATATTTTTAATTGATTAAATAATGTTTTCTAATAAAATAAATTAAAATAATAATGACCTTTTATATGTTAAATTAGTCTATTTTTAGTTATTTATTCTAAAATATTATTGTATATTTACACCATTCAAATAAAATAATAAAAGAATTAATCTTTAAATTATTTTTAATTAGAAAAAACCGGATTAACAGGTCAGTTCACCTCGTGAGGGGTTAGAGAAGACAAACAAAAACGAACTGAGAGTTTGATAATATCAATTTGGTCCTCCAAAATTTGGTTTTGAAAATATCAACTTGGTCCTCCAGAAGAAAAATACCCTGACCAAACTCCTTGAACTCAAGAATTTGGTGTCAATTTCATTCTCTAAAATTTGGTGAGGTGGCACCTGAATTCCTTGTTCGAAACCTCTTTAAATACCGTAAGCACTCCCTCCCATTTACACATTGCAGCTCCATTGGTTCAAGAGCAAGAGTGAGCACACACCCCTCCAACAAACACTATACCAAGTTAATTAGCATGGCTTTGAAGAACACGAGTTTCCAGCTTCTGTCTGAGATTGCCACCAACGGCAACCATGGTGAGAACTCTTCTTATTTTGATGGGTGGAAGGCCTATGAATCAGACCCTTATCACCCCACTGAAAATCCTCAGGGTGTAATTCAGATGGGTCTTGCAGAAAATCCGGTACGTGCATATAACACAGCAGTTGCAATATATAGATTTTCATATACAACATGGTTTGTTTGTAGTTTACAATTTCTTATAACTTTTGCAGCTGTCCTTGGATTTGATTCAAGAGTGGATTCTGAAGAATCCCAAAGGCTCCATTTGCACCCCAGAAGGAGTGAAGTGGTTCAAATATATTGCAAACTTTCAGGACTACCATGGATTGCCAGAGTTCAGAAATGTAGGAAAATTAGTTTGTGTCTGATAACATATTTACCATCATGAGCATGATATATAATAAATGGGTTTTGATATTTTATGCAGGGTTTGGCAAATTACATGTCAAAAGTGAGAGGTGGAAGAGTGAGATTTGATCCTGACCGTATAGTGATGGGTGGAGGGACCACTGGAGCTAACGAGCTCATCATGTTCTGTTTGGCTAATGGTGGAGATGCTTTTCTGGTTCCTAGCCCTTATTATCCAGCGTATGTACCCTCACTTTCATCTCTTCTCTTTTCATTCAATGAACCACACTGTTAAAAGTGGACAAACTAAGCAACCACAAAGCGTAATAACTATTTTGTCTTCATCAAAAGGGTATCCCTCTTCTGGCTTCTCTCAACTGGTGCTCATAATCATTGTCCAACAAAGTTTTAGAAAAACAGAAAATCAAAAACGAGTTTTCAGATCATAAAACAAAGAGCATTCAAGGTAGAAGAATTACATATTAGTGTCTTGATAAAGTGAGGGAAAAGACGTACATGATCAAATTTGTTTCATTCTTTGTAACCTAATATTATAATATGAACAGTTTCAGTTTGGAATATATATTAATTAAAAAATATTTGATCAAATCTCCTCTACCAACTAGGAGGTGTCAATCTTAAACTTTCACATGTATTTTAGTGGCATGTTGCCGAACATCATTCAAACTATTCACTTTTTGGTTCAATGAGTTAGGTCAATATTTGCTATTAAAAAAATAAATTTAAGTGTCCCCTAACACTTGTCAAAAAACACAAACAACCTTTTAAGATTTGGATTTAAATAAGCCACTTCTTTTCACACACAATTGGTCATTATCAATATCTTTTACTAATTTTAAAAGACAAATATATATTATACACACACACTTCATTAAACAGTCTTTTTTTTAACACGTTAAAATTCAGAATTAATTATTGTTATAGTTTACCATATTTTTAATAATTGAAGAAAAAAAAGCAATATTTTGATTAAATTTATCAATCATAAAGAATATTTTTATGATCTAATTAATGAGCTAGCATTTCGTGAAGAAAATTCCAAGAAAATTATATGCACAGAGATATACTAGTTAACATTTGTAGGCTGCTACGTACCAAGTGATTAGTCAACGGCACATGTGTTATGTAAATACAAAATAGACATGTAAGCTTTGAATTTGACCACCTTAGCTCAAGGTCACGCATTTATCCAAATCCCAGACATTTACGTTTTGGAATTTTTGCACAGTCAAAAGCAACTTCATAAAGCAATTCAAATTTTCGTTAAAAGAAAATTCACATGAAATTGGTTTTTGGCAGCTAAACCCTGAGAATAGTATTAATTATCACAAGTTTATAAAGTTACAGTTTATAAAATCGAATATTAATGTTTCTTAGCCTTTACCATGGAAAAATCTGCAGTCAACTAATTCAAACATTTTATTTGTCTGACCACAGAGACCACACGACAAATTTGAATGTAACTTCGTATTCATATATTATGACTGTAACAAAGTGTCAAAGCTAACATATAGTACAACTTCATTATACCAATGTTTCATCACGTGTTGCAAGAATGACATATGTTTGATTTGACTGAGGTAAATTCCGCGTGCTTTATTGTTGCAGATTTGCCCGAGACTTGTGTTGGAGAACTAAGGCGCGGCTCATTCCTGTGGAGTGTTACAGCATCAACAACTTCATGGTAACAAGGGAGGCTCTTGAAGAAGCATACAACAAAGCAATAGATGCTAACATCAACGTGAAAGGGTTGATCATAACAAACCCTTCAAACCCTTTAGGAACAACCATGGACAAGGAAACACTGAAGAGCATTGTGGGCTTCATCAATGAGAAGAACATTCACTTAGTGTGCGATGAAATCTATGCTGGCACAGTGTTCAGAGGCCCTCGCTTTGTGAGTGTCTCTGAAGTGATGCAAGAGTTGGAGCACTGCAATAAAGACCTTATTCACATTGTTTACAGTTTGTCTAAGGACTTGGGGATTCCGGGGTTGAGAGTTGGGATAGTTTATTCGTACAATGATGAAGTGGTGAACCAAGGGAGGAAAATGTCAAGCTTTGGATTAGTCTCAACTCAGACACAGTTTTTTGTGGCTGCACTGCTTTCTGATGACGAGTTTGTGGAGAGGTTTCTGGCAGAGAGTGCAAGAAGGTTGGCTGCAAGGTACAACCACTTCACAAAGGAGCTTGAAAAGGTGAACATTACTTGCTTGCCAAGCAATGCAGGGCTTTTCTTTTGGATGAACTTGAGAGGCTTGCTCAAGGAGAAGACATTTGAAGGTGAAATGATGCTGTGGCATGTGATCATCAATGAGGTGAAGCTCAATGTGTCACCAGGCTCAGCTTTCAATTGTTCTGAGCCCGGTTGGTATAGAGTGTGCTTTGCTAACATGGATGATGAGACTGTGGAAGTTGCCCTCAAGAGAATCAGGGCGTTTGTTGGCAAAGAGACAGGGAAACCAGTGGAACTCAAACGCTGGAAAAGCAACCTTAGACTCAGCTTCTCCTCAAGAAGGTTTGATGAGAATGTTATGTCACCTCACATGCTGTCACCCCATTCACCAATGCCTCACTCACCCCTTGTCAGAGCCACTTAGCTAGAGCCACTTAGTTATACTAGCATACATACCTTAAACAATTCGTATGTATTAAGGGTCCAATAACAAAATGTTTTTCTGCGTATGTCATTTAAACTATGTTTGTAATGTTGTCCTGCATGTCTGGACAGCTATAACTCTTGTGTATTTAGGTAACTCAAATAATTTGTTCAATCAAGCTATTTATAATATTAATTATGAATTTATGATTTGAAAATATGCTTCATTCTATAGCTTCTCTTTTCCTCTGTGTGTACACAATTCATGGAGAACAACCGTTTTGTCCTTTTAAATGGTTTAATGAACCTTGGAGAACATTGGTTATTTCTGGGTAACTGTTATATTAGGAAGGTAAATATTTAAAAAACTTAATTGAAAATACTCTCAAATTTATGACTTAGTTAAAATTTAATTAGTCGATAACTCTATCCTTTCCAACAAAAGAATTGTTTCGTACTCAACAAATCCAATGTTTTGTATGCAGTCAATAATTGAACGAGTCTATGCAGAAACTTTATATATATACCAAAGTACTTATACTTTTAGACTATATTTAAATAAAATTATATATATTCAATTTCCACGTCAAAGAAAACTTGTGGAGTAAGTGATAATTATAATACTATATATAGTCTTATGGGAAGAAAAAGTTATCAGGAAAAAAAGCTATGGACCTTATCCTCACATGGATATACAATGTCATCATGCATTCGTGGCTTCACTGTTTCCACCAACAACATGTGCAAACTGAACCAATTATATAAACTCATACGAAGAGGGATGAGAATATCAGATATAGGTATCAGTATATGGTTCTTTCCTTGTCTTTTCATATTTGCCAATGTGTAACTTCATCATGTTTCCACTCAATAAATTACTGAATATATAGTTAATGTACAGTACTCAAGATCATGATGCTATATTCATTTGTTTGAGGCACTCAATACTATATATTTGTATACATTGAGAAGATGAGCTTATACAAAAGCAGAATCGACAATTTGGAATGACATCACATGAACTTTGTCTTCATTATCTTTATAATTTTTCGGTAATTTGCATTCGCTATAATCCGCACTACGTGGTTGCATGAAGTGCTAAGGAAATTTGCCTAGAGAAGACGTGTTTCTGTTTTTAGTATAGCTAGATATGTGCATCGTTTTTGTATAATTTGGTCAAGGTGTGTTGAACTATGGAGTTTCATATTGAGGTCATTTTCCCAGTGACCCACAAAAGTGACACTTTATTAGTATTATCATTCAATCGCATGTCAATCAAATTGTCTTTACCCTTTGGTGTTGGATAATCGATAATTGGTGCAAGGAAATGACATGTTTGGGAGCTTTTCTTGCCGTATGGGACATGGCTGCTCCTTCCACTGTGCCTTCACAGTAAATAATAATCTCACCAATGACAAAGTTGCATGCACCACTGTGGGAATTTCCTGATAAGCTTTGACAGTGATCTCACAGAACTAACATGACCCAAAGAAAGTTGCAATATTTGTGGGGTAAACTATGTGCATTGGACAGTGATGAGTGAAGCCCTTTTATAGAATTTGAAAGTGACACAATCACTGCTTTCATCACTTCATGTTCTTAACAAAACAATGGCTTCTTGCTCCAATTCTGATTATGTTATTCAAGTAGATTTAATTGTAACTCAAATGTGTTCATCTACAAAATCCAAAACTCAATGTAAGTGACACTTGTATATGCACTTGAATGAAGTTCCTTGTTCATCCTACTTTGTGTTCAGTATGAAAGCATTAACTATAAGGATCCTACCACTAAGATTAAGCCACAATGATAATAAAATGAATCTTGCTCACTACAGGAAAAGTTTTCTCCATGATTCCTCTCAGAATCATAAAGTAGACAAATTTCTTGGATAAGACCCAATTAAAGTGTTATGATAGTGAACAATTTCAAATAGAGAAAGCTTATCAAGAAAGGCTAGGAAAAAATCAAAACAAATTTAACTACTTAAAGTATGTTAATATCCAGTCAAATAATAAGATTTATTGAATTTTGGAATAACACATATTGCCCTTTTAGATACTTTTTTTGGAATTTTATTACTTTCAGCTACTTGAGTCTCATACCAAATTCACCATCCTTTTATTTAATTCAGTTTTCAAATGTTTTAGGTTCTTGGATATATATTATCAACAATTTGATAATATGATAATTACAAGTAATTTTTTATTAATTTTATATTACTATTATTTTCTGTAAAATAGTTTACTTTTTAAAATATAAAATGTAGAGTGTTTTTTCATTTGTGTTAACATATGAGTTTTGGTCTAGTTCCCATATTTTTGTATTTTTATTTTATTTTTTTTTAATAATATTTTTTTTCAATGTGAAAAAATATATATATATATATATATATAATATGTTTAGACACTTGTACAGTTACTTAGGATATGTTACTTTTTAATTAACACATCACAAACGATGATTTCATCTAAAACCAGTAAAATTATTAAATGTTTTATTTGTTTAAAATACATGAATGTCTATACTAAAAATAATAAACACTGCTATTTTTTTTTTATCTTTACGTAATTTAAAAGTACTATGAAAATAAATTTTTTAATATATCAAATATTTTTTTTTTGTTACTATTATTAGAGATTAAATTAAAAAATAAAAAGGTACTAGAAATTTAAGAGTAAAAAACATATCTATACCTATTAAAATCCAAATCACGTCATTTTTTCTTAAATTTAAAATATTTTAAAAACTTATTTCAATGAAATTTAACTTATAATTAAAAAATATATAGAAAATGTGTTAAAATAAGTGTTAGTAGCTCCTTTCTTAATGTAATGTTTTAATGATTTAATTCATAGATTTACAAGCTTATAACAACACTCTATATAATTTTTTAAAACTTATATTTATTTCTTTAATTACGCTTTTTGCGACACGCTTATTCCTCAAAAGGTTTCCTATAAATAATAAAATGTAAAAAAATAATATATATATATATATATATGTGTGTGTGTGTGTGTGTTAAATTATAACAAAAATCCACTCTTTAACTAGAATATAATTTAACACAAGTAAGTCAAGAGAACATAGTTGGTCATGATTGTTTATTATATTGAAATTATATTATATTATATATATATATATATATATATATATATATTATAAAAAAAATATTTAGTTATTAAGAATTCGTTGCAGGAGGAAATGAGACTTTGGTCTCATATACATAGTCATAGAACTTATAACAATTATATATATCAAACAATGTTGTTATATTATAATTATTATTATTCTTATTATGAATATTATTTATTTTCTTAGTATTATTATTAATAATAATACTATTATTAATTTTATTAATAACAATATGAACAATTATATTATTAATAAGAATAATATTATCATTATTATTATTCATTAATAATATTATTAATATTGATAATATTAATATTGATAATAATAATATAATATTATTTTAATAATATTAATATAATAATAATAATAATATTATTATTATTAAAAATTTATATATTGAAATCAGTTATGACTTGTACTGCCTTAACCCTATCCCCATTTCCCACATTAATAAGGATTCTGACAAACAATTGGAGCTCAGGAAATAAAATCTCAACACTTGCACCGTTGAAAAGCATACCTTTTCTGTATGTAGCATTACATACATATTTTTTTCGTAAATAATATTATTTACGAAAAAATTGATGTATGTAAAATTTTAATATTATTATTATATTATTAATAATATTAATATTAATATTGTTATTAAGAGATACAATAGTATGATAATAATGTTCTTAATGTTGTGTTTTAATGAATTGCTATCCTTTGGTAACTGCAAATTAAATAATTTTGAATCTTGATTTTGAGAGAAAAAAAAAATACATAATTTCATAAGTTAAAGTTGATGTTTACCTTACTTAGAAGTATTTTTAGGGAAATTACAGGACCAAACCCCTTTCAAGTACTTGCCTCGCATAAATTTTGAAAAGTCATCCAAAGTGATATTTCATTTGCTCAAACATACATCTAAGTAAATAGTTATGCTTTTTCAAAGTTTCCTCATATAAAATGTGTGCAATGCTTTAAACATATTAGTAGTTGTACATATAATAGCTAATAGGTTTCTATAAAAAAAATTAAGTATTTATGATTGCTTATAGGTTTCTTTACATGTGCAATTATACCATTTTTTATTCAATAAATACATAAAATACTTATATATATATATATATATATTGTGTGCAAATATGATGGTGTATTAAGGGTGACAATGCGGACTGGCCCGCTTCATATTGGCCTATCTCGCATTGATTTGTAAAATGTGGACTAGGTTGACTCATTCCGCTTAAGTAATGCGGGTTCAATCTATTGGCCCATCCCGCACACGGGATGACCTGTAGGTTTGCCGGCTAGTTCGCATATAAAATTAAAATTTTTATCAAAAATAAAAAATATTATTTCACCTGTAATATATATATATATATATAGAGAGAGAGAAAAAAAAAAGTTGGAGGAGCAATTTTTATTTTTTATTAAGGTGTTTCTTTTTGCACCCCGTCAAATTTCTTCTTGCACCTCATCAATTTCAAAATTTAATTTCCATAATATAAAAGTTAATTTCAAAAATCAAAATTTAGAAGATAATTTTTTTCCAGAATAACCTCTTTGAAATAGCTATTTTACGTTCTAGAACGACTATTTTGACTTTTGGAATTTGATTTCTGAAATTCATGGGTATAGGAAGAAAGGGGGTGAAAAAGAATTTTGAGGGGTTGTAAGAAGAAACATCCTTTTTTATTATTAGCGGACTTGCGAGCTGGCCCGTCCCTCCCGCCGTTGGCCCACACGGGTTACAGATTATGTGAAATGAACCTAAATGGATTAGCGGGCCAAAATAGTGAGTTCATTCCTTATTTTTCAAAACGAATTGCGGGTCAAATCACAATGCCTATCTCGCATTGTCCTTATGATGCATAAATAAATTGTTGGTGTGAATATAAAGTGTATGATATGTTCTATCTGATTGTCTCTAAAATAAATTACTCATTTTAACAAAATATTTACTTGTAACATCAATTGACGTTGAAAGTCCATATTCTCAACTTCATCTTATTTTAAATCGACGATGTTGAAAGGCTCAAAGAATCAATGCTAAATAAGTTTCATGTAGTAGTGTTAACCTCATTAATAGTTAAATATTCATTTTTCAATGTTAGATATAATCATCAAATTTTCTTGTATATTTTGTATACACATATATCTATTTATTCTTCTTCATGGATCTTTGTGTTTATTGATTATTATTATTTCCTCGACCATAAATTAGTAGATATTTATGAGAGATTGAAAATTAATTATAAATTTTTAATTTAAAATAAGACAATCAATAATTATTTGAGAGAAGAGAAAATAACTTACTAATAATCATTAGATCATTAAGTTTGATGCCAGTTTATCATGTTAAGTTGACAGCTGATTGTGTTTCAATAAAATATAATTATGGTAAGTATAAATGTTCATAATAAAGACTTACGACAAAAGAAGATGAGAAATATTTAATAATCTCACTAGAATAAGAGACTGAGGTGGTGAATTTTGATCTCAATATCTATACTATAAATATCTATATATTAGTTTTTTTTTTAAAATGTTATCAAAATTTGTTTCCTTTAATTTAAGTTTAATAGTATAAAATTGGTGTAATTATTAATATTACCTCAAATCTCTATATATGTGAATACTTTTACATGTTTTAAAATGATTGACAATAGTGGTATGCTTGCAAATTCCATTGAGAAATATTGTGAAAATCTTTTTGTACTGTTCTTGAATGAAGTATATGCTTGAAGTCAGATGCATTATGTATAATGCCTTTCAATTTGAAAGTCCATGAGGAACACTGTAGTGACTTGAAAACTCAGAGATGTGATATAACTGAGAGGTACAATATGTTGTACTTTTTATGCTTGGCCTTTTCTAGATCACACATAGTTTCCACATTTATTAAGTATCCTAAAATAATTGGTGAATTAATAGTTTTTTATTTATCTGTTCAAACATTACTCTTGTCAAAGTCTGAAAACACAGATGAAGACTGGTACTGTTATTGCATTTTTTTTATTATTATTTTGTGGCCCTTTTGATTTCATGAACTCTTTGCCCATACCCATTAAGGCAACAACAAATGGGGCAAAAGTAGTCCATTTGAAAGTTCTACATATAATTTCAAAAATATAATAAATAAGTGGAAAGTTTGCTTTTTAATTGTTTTCTCAGATGGGAATCCACACAAAAATAGCAGTGAGATTAATTCTGTTTCTCTAATTTTGGAGTATACATTTTTTTATATGTATAAAAGATTACTAGAGATAATTATATATGATGGTATTAAGATCTTTTAGATTCCAATATTGAAAATTCAGATACTACCAAACCTATTGACTTGATTATTAGATAAACAAACAAATTAGTAAATATCTGAGTTACACTAAGAGAAAATCATCAAATAAAAATCAAAATAATTAGTTGCAATAGTAACTAAATTAAAGATCATTTTAAAAACTAAAACAAAAATTGATTTCTAAATTAATTTTTATTACTATTAAATAGTTTCTAAATTTATATCTAATTAACAACCAAGGTTTTAACTACCAATTATTTAGTTTATGAATTTGGTCTCTAAAACCATGGTTGCTAATTAGATACTAATTTAGAAACTATTTAACAATAATATAAACTAATTTAGAAACCAATTTTTGTTTTAGTTTTTAAAATGATCTTTAATTTAGTTACTATTGCAACTAAATATTTTGGTATCTAAAAATTAGTTTCTATTTCATCATTTTCTTGTAGTATTATATATAAAATAAGAATTGAACCTAACCTACTTTCGATGCATCTAACACACCCAATGGTGAATCATGCCTAAGTAAGCAATTTAATCATCTTTCTAACCTTTACTTTTACCTACTGCTGTGAATCTGTTTATCTTGTTCCTTTGACTTTGTGTTTTCATTATTGGAATGAGAAAGCTGACCAATGTTAATAATCATCAACTCACCGACCATATCATCTAGTCTTTCCCATACAGATCACAATGACGTGGAATTGATTCATTGCTGTACTTAGCGTTTGAAATTCTGCCTAAAGCATTCAAGCTGTTGAAATTGGAAGATAGCCATTTCAGTATCTTCTTTTTTGAATCAACATTTTGGTATAGAACCAATCTTCTTCTCTTATTCTTCTTTTTACAAACTCAAAAATCTGAATGTGGTGTGAATAGATTTCTCAGACCATTAAATTTTTCTATATCATCCTTAAAACCATAGACAGTGAAAAGTAAATGAAATGGGTTTAAAATAATGGTTTCAAAATGGTGCGTTTGAGGCAGAATATTTTTGGAGGGACAAGATGCATGTGTAAGCTGTGGACAAAGTTCAAATGCTAAATACAAAATGGGAATCTGCATACCATTGTTTACTAGTAGTTAATCACATGCACGCCTTCCCCTTGCAATGTACAAGAAGTACAAACAGTTTCCATGTGGATTGAGGATGAATACAAAAGCAAAACATGACATGCCACCTAAAAAAGTTATGGGGTTACACTAGGTTATTCTGTCTTTAGGAAGGAAGAAAAAACAAAAAAGGAATTGAGATTAAGGGCCAAAGGGGATTACTTTAATTATACACCACACCACTAACTCATATATTAAAAAACAAGCAAATAGATAGGCATGAACCACAGCTTCACAAATATTCAACCAAACCATGATTCTATACCAGAAAACACCATAGGCTACCTGCTTCCCAACTACAGAGACAGTGTGAAAAGATATTGAGGTACAACATATTCTTGAATTTATTTCAATTATTTTCTTCATATTTATATTGAAAATTGTGTTTCTTAGGATTTGAAAATTCACCCTTTACAGCTGACTATTGGAAAAAGAGAATGAATCAAATAGTTAGATGCTTGTACTGTATGAAATACCTCATTATGAAACTTAAACACTCTATTAAGCCTATAATGAAAACAATGGTGATGGTGGTGATAAATTGAACCGACCATTTGAATCATGGTTAAATGGGGACCTTGAAACTTCAATCATTCAATGTAGATATGAAGGGCTGGGACCATAGAATCGTGTGAGTGGCCATGTGTATTTGCAACACAGATGCAGGGCTCTGAAAAGGGGTGGAGAAATGGGTGTCCCACCCTCAAATCTCAACTAGGTGATGGGGTACACCTTGCTTTTCAGCCACCCTGCCCCACTTGACAAGGGACATGACAATACCATGGAATAAAAGAAAAGAAAAAGAAAGAAACATTTTTCTTTATGACATCAAGTGGCGGTGAATGTGATAAGAGATTGACACCTCTACCACCATTTTGACCATTATGAAAGCATATGCTTGGCGTTTTCAATCTCTTTTTTACACATAATTTCTGTTTACGTCAGCACCAGAGTACAACTTACTAATTGCTCATTCATTCTACTACTTCATACATGCAGACAACTCAGAAGGAAACTAACATTGAGTATGATTACATTTGTGATCATTGTCAAAACAAATCCCCCAAAATTTTATTCCTCTCTCTACACATTGCTAATCTCCCAAAACAACTAAACAAGACACCACCACCACCAAAATATATACAAGCATTTGTTTCTATCTTCATATCATGAAAGAGTTGGCTTGATTTCATTGCAAGTAGAGAAAGTTTTATATATATTTTTATATATATGTCTTTCTTTCTTCATGTTTTCTTCCGCAGCTTCATGTTTTAACAAATGGCACAAGCATTGGGATTCTCTTCCATGCTTTGGACATAGTAATATGTGGTCATGTGTGGATTATAAGCCCTATATGCCTTTACCAACTCTAGAACTGGATCTGGGGGTGGGGGTGGTGCCTCTTTCTTCTTCTCCTCTTCTTTCTTCTCTTCTTCTTTCTTCTCTTCCTTCTTCTCTTCTTTCTTTTGCTCTTCCTTTTTCTCCTCTTCCTTTTTGCCTTCTCCCTCCTTCTTTGCCTCCTCCTTCTTCTCTTCCTCCTTCTTTGCCTCTTCTTTCTTCGGCTCCTCTTTCTTCTCAGGCTCCTTTGCTGGACCTACTGAGACTATGTCTGTCTGCCAGTACTTGCGAAGTTTGCTCACCACATTCACTGGATCAACTGTTCCTATCACTGTTAATTTCTTCTCCTTCATGTCCATAGAGATAGCATCAATCCCTACATGGTTGCACAATTTGATTGTTAGGAGTTCTTTGTCTTAGAATAATTACATTCAAATGAAAAAACAATACAATGCCTTCTGTTTCTTCATCTAAATACTACTGCACAAGTTATCATATTTCAAATGTTGAAGTGTCCAATCCAATTAGCCTAACCAAACCAATCAAACAAGAACTATCTTATCCAACAACATTTTGTTGAATTCATTATATCTTCTGATTCAGAGTTAGAGACTAATTCTCTAAGTGCAAAGATTTATTCAGGGAATGGAGCTCTTTCTCATCAGATACTCTTTCATATACTCATAAAACCTCTTAACTCTATGTTTAAGAATTCAGTAACCTTCTTCCTAGTTTAACTGCAGCCTTGTCCTTCAGACTCAAGAGATATTGTTTGATAAGTTAGTTAAATATTTGGACCTTGGATCTTTACTTTTTATGTAATGGGTTGGGTGTTCTTTGGTTAATCAATTCTTGAGTTAATTTAAACTGACGCAAAATTTATTTTGTTAAGAAAAAAGTTATAGGCACCAGTAATAAGGGACACCAGAAAGAGAGTTTAACCACCCACATCCCTTCAAAAACACGAAAACCAAATTCAGAATATTTTAACATAGCCACAGAACAATTTCATGACATGCTAACTAATATATTAGATCACTGTCAATTATAGAATAGAGAAGCTAGATATATCTTAATTAATTCAAGGCAATTTGGTATGTCTTCATCCCTTAACAAAGACATGACATACTCTGTAACAAAATGGCCCAAATATTTATTTAATATGGTTGTATCTAATATAATAATTACAATAATAACATTGCTTTCATTCACTTTCAGAGTATTTTTTTATACTATTATCACATCACGTACGGTACACACTTAACGAGTTTGAATATCATAAGCATAATAAGTATTAAAAAATGAAAACCCTGCAATAAGATGGTATAAATATGATTAAAAAATAGTGGTAAAATATTTCACGGGATCAAAATTAACCAAAATTGGTTAAAAATGACCATATAGATCTCTGCTCAAATATCATGTGACAATGATTTGGAGGTTGCGTCACACCATCAGGTTAACCATCATTCTCCTTCACCCAGATCTCAGAATCTTGTAACATTCCCCAGATTTGGGCATTCCCAAACCATAGATTTTATATAACATGGTATTTTTGGAAAAAAGGGTGAACAATGATTTGATACCTGGAAGTGTTGAAACTGTTTTCAGAGCCTTCTGTTTAGCCTTGTCATCTGGCAAATCTAACTTGAGTACAAACTTCTGCAAAAATAAAAAAAGAACCAGAGTGATTGATCGCTCGGCCCAGATTCAAACCACAAGAACCTTATCATAGCAGAGCATATTCATAGCATCAAATCCGAACCAAGTAAATAAAGTGGCAAACTTGAAACCTTTTATGGCACTTTATGCATGCCCCATATGATCAATTAAATCAACAACATACACCCCATATGTTAAAATTTAACATATCCATGAATCTGATGAAGAATATGACAATATCCATTTCAGACACAGAACCCAGATCTTTATATAGAAGGAAGGAACACAAACAAGAAAGACAAAGAGAGAAAGAAATGCATAAAGTTGAAGGAGAATCAAAAGTGAACCGTGGTTAGGAGTCAAAGTTCAGAAGTGAATTATGATTATAAATTATAAACTATGAGATACACTTTCCATGAAAGGATAAAGAGAATCCAGAAGTGGAAAGTGAGAATCATACCTTCATGTTTTTTTATCCCTCTATGGTTTGGAGGGATGTGAGTGGGGATGAAAGGCAGAGAAGAAATGTGAAAAACTTGAAGGGACTGAGAAGAAGAAAAGGGGTTAGCTAGAATAGGAGGAGATGAGAAGAGAAGAGAGAGTGCAATACGAAATCGATAATGGTAAGTTGAAAAGGATGGAGAGTGAAGAGTTGGAGAGATTTTAATACCAGGAAATCCGAAACAAAACAAGGTTTGCAGAATAGGAGAGAGAGAGGGAGAGAAAAGCTAGAGAGAAATTAAGTATAAGAAACAAACCAAACCGAACCAAAACAAAGCGAATGATGAAGTATGTTATTGTTATGTAGTAGTGTGTAATATGTTATTTACAGAAAATAATGGTTGTGGTGTTGTTGTAATAATATTTACAGAAAATAATGTTGTTGGAGGGATATAGGGAAAGAGGAACAGAGTGAGCCCCTCCACTCTACGCATGAAACTGTGATCACAAAGCAAAGTTTATATCACTCTGACTCAGCATGAGGCCACGCGATGCTCCTCAGCGAGTGACTGGTTGGTGCAGGGCCACCACAAAGCTTCTCATTTTTTTATTCTCAATTCATGAATTGCTTCAAACATGTCTTTGTGTTTGCATGCAAACACATAATCATTAAATTGTCTGAGTTATCATAGTTTTTATTATGTTTTACCTATGTTAAACTATAAACATGTGAGAATGTTGAACTATCTGATAATTTCTCATTTGTTCAAAAGAAATACGTTGTTACTTTCGACAACAGAAAGTTTTGTTTTGTCAAGGTAAAATACTTACATGTACAATCATTCACTTATGGTGATGATGATTGGTGCCAAGAATTATGAGAAGTTTAGAAATACAATATTTAGCTATAGACACTAATGTACATTGATACATACAGACATAAACACGGAGATATATAAAAATTTATAAAAGATAGGACACGGGAACACGGATCTATATATTATATAATTATAAATTATATAAATTGACAATAAAGATTTATGTGCACAAGTATGTTCTAGATTATTTTTTGGAGCAGATTTTTTCATGACTGGTTCATAAGGATTTGTTTCTTATTCTTATAATCATAATAACAATTTATACAATAAAGTTTGATTTTTTAAAAAATTAATATATATTTTTTTAAAATTGTGTTAAAATCGTACTAGGTCAGAAATCTAACAAATACTTTTTGAATTGGACAGTTTACGGATATGTGTCCTACATGTGTCATACGAATGTCAGTGTCCGATATACGTCATTTAAAAGAAGCGTCTGAACTTCATAGATATTTAGTAAATTTTAGTTAAGTTTAATTATTACTTATTTTAATTATGTATCTCATTAAATAAAATACTTTTAAGAATTAATATATTTTTTAGAAGTACTCTGAATTTGACATAAAAAATAATTATTCAGATAACATAATAATGTGCAAATATGTATATAGTTTAATATTTATAATATAATTTTAATTATTAAAAATAGAATATTCAGTATTCTCGTAAATTTTTATTGAAATCTAAATTTTACAATGTACCTAAAATTGACTACTTAATTATAATTTATTAGTACCTAAACAACTTATTGAAAGGCACCACCACAGAATGAGGTCAAAAATGTCCAACAAAGGGATAAGATAAGAATTGGTATTACGTCATTATTCCAAAAAATCAATATCGCACCCCAAGAAAGTAGGTATATGACTTATATATGAATAATTTATTTGTATTAATTTTGTGAAGATTTTATACATATTTAAAAAAAAACTATGATAAAACATAACAATCTTTTTCTATAATATAATTAAATATTATAAATGCATATATAATTCATATGATGTCATTTCTATATTACCTAATTCTTTTTATAACATTTTTTTATCGGGTAAACAATATTATGTTGGTTAAAGAAAACTTTATATTTTTTCCATTAAAGAAGGTTGTAATTTTTTATGGAAAATGGGTCCTACTTCTTTGGTTCACTTCACTCTATTCAAGTTACCTAACTTTCTTTTCTTTGATTTTACCTATCTTAGCTTTTTAAATTGAAAAAAGTAAAAAAAAAATATTAATTTTTTAACCTAAAGGAAGAAGATAGGAACAAGAAAATAAGACAGGGAGTTTGGTACCCGTGAAGTCCTATGGCACAGATGCAAGTTAAGGCTGAAACCATTGTCGATCCCAATATGCACACTAATGTGTTCCAAGGACAAGTGTCAAAATAGTTCATGTTAAAAGGAGGGAAACTATTTCATGTTACGTGATCTGTCAAAATATAATTTTAAAATTGGTTTATTTCTTTAACTCATGTTACATTTTAGTAAAAAAATATTTTTTAGTTATAATTTAGTCAGATTATGAACCTATTGGCACTCATTTTGATTTGCAGAAAAAGAGAAAGAAGGTGAAATTGATAAGTGTTTTTTGAGAGGGAAGTGGAAGATCTTGGTCCAAAATATTCAACCCTTGTCGTTTCTGAAAATGCACAGACATTGATATTTATTACGTTCAAGCAACCAAAGCAAATTACTAAAATACATGTACAAGTTATTTACCCCAAGCATTCAACAAAACTTTGTTGTAGGGAATATTTTCACCATCATCTATATCTTCAGCCTTTACTACTATAATTTGCTTGCTTTGTTTAGATTAGGGTAAAGATTTGGTAGAATTGTTTGAAGTGATTTGAAAAAAAAAAAAAAAATTATTTGGATTAAGATATATAAGGTGATTTGTAGGTAAAGTTTATTGGAATTTATAAGTGATAGGATGGATTTGTGAGAATTTTTATTTTTTTTAAAATGTTAAAATATAAGTTTACAAATTTACTCTTATATTAATAATTAAAAAATGAGATAAGATGTAATTTTGTATATATTTTAGTTAATTTTTTTAAAATAAAAAATTATAATATTTATAATTGTAAAAATCATAAAAAAATTAGAAATACAATAAATTTTAATATTAAAACAAAATTAATCTATAGTATATCTAGATATAACAAATTTATAATATAAATAATTAGTAGTTAAAACTTTGGTTTGGTAGCTAATTAGATAATAATTTAGAAACCATTTAATAATGATATAAACTAATTTAAATTTTTTTTTTTTAGTTTCTAAAATAATCTTTAATTTAGTTACTATTGTAACTAATTATTTTTCATCTCTAAAGTTGGTTTTTGTTTCATTATTTTTTTATCGTATTACTTTTGTATTTAATGAGTAAAAGTATTTATATATGAATGTTTTTTCCGTATATAATAACTAGACGTATTTGTATACGCAAGTTTTATGTATATAATAACTAAGAATATTCATATATTTTTTCTGTATATAATGACTATGAATATTTAGATACGAAAATCTTTCAATATCTAATGACTAGAAGTATTTATATACAAAATTAAAATTTTGTTAGTATATAATGGCTAAGAGCTTTTACATAAATTTCCATATCTAGACATAATAATTATTATTACTATTACTATTATTAGTATGTGGATAATAATTTATATATAATAATGAATATATTTATGAATATAGATCCATAGATAATAATCTATATGTAATGTAATGTTAAATTTATTGACGAATAAATATACACTACAAGAAAATCATGAAATAGAAACTAGTTTTTAGATGATATCAAAATAATTAGTTACAATAGGAACTAAAATAGAGACCATTTTAGAAACTAAAAAAAAAATTGGTTTCTAAATTAGTTTCTATTATTTTCTATTATTGTTAAATAGTTTCTAAATTGGTATCT